>Ga0065701_1013071_pt1 | contig 15046 bp, 14 predicted proteins | sample Biomet1_FD_59088 | JGI IMG/M metagenome (GOLD analysis project Ga0065701, IMG submission 59088) | Microbial communities from bioreactor (seeded with anoxic lake sediment) at LBNL, California, USA - Biofuel metagenome 1 version 3... | ecosystem: Engineered > Bioreactor > Anaerobic > Unclassified ...
GCCTCCGTCGTTGCGGGGCTTTCGGTAGCCGTCCCGTCCGCCAGGGCTAGTCCCGGGAGCATTGACAGCATAAAAATTAGGCACAGTAAAATCGATAACAGTCTCTTCCCCATTTTCGTTCTCCTACCCTTCTCTATACTGCTTCCCATATTTACCTTGTATTGCTTTATTTTCCAATCTTTAATAATAACACTTCATCATTTCCTGTACAAGCACAGATTTTATAAAAGCGCGCCGGATTACCTCCGAGACTAAAAGCACTCTGAGGGCCGTCAAAAGCCTCTTACGGGTAACATCTCATCACAGAAGGACGGGTGGATAAAAGCTGCCCTGGGCCTGTTGAAATCTTCGGTATACCCGGGCATATAAGTAAATATAGAGGACCCGGGATAACCATGAAAAAGCTATGCAGGAAAGCATTCTCTGAAGAATACTCCTGCATAGTTGTTTTTTATTTCGGCTTGTATCAAGAAGCGCTTTTATGGACCACGGACCCAAATGCAGCTCCGGCAGTTCTGGCCAAATCGTGATCTGCAGATTCACTCGGAAGGCCGCAAAATCTAACCTACCGGCCAGCTTAATTTGCTAAGATAGACCGGGACCAGCGGGCTAAATAAAACAATGCAGGCATCCCTGATATGCCAATACACAAACGCAACACTGGTACGCCAGCACCCATTTTCATAGTGCTCCTTACTGCAGTATTTTGCGGTTTTGAGCACGGCTATTACTTGGCGGTGTTCTTATGATTGAACCTAATATCAAAGAAAACAGCCGCCAGAATAACGGCCCCCTTAATAACAAACTGCCAATTTGTATTGAGACCGTATATGGACATTCCCTGATTAATAATACCCATGACAATAGCGCCTACGATTGCACCTCCAATGGTGCCGCTGCCGCCATAGGCAGAAGCTCCGCCAATGAAGCAGGCGCCTATAGAATCTAGCTCATATTGCGTTCCCGTATCGCCGTTGACCGAGCCGACACGGGCCAGAACAATCAGACCGCAGAGCCCTGCGAGAAGGGCTACGTTTACATAGGCTGAGAAAAAGATCTTGTTGGTATCGATACCGGACAACTTCGCCGCCTTCTCGTTGCCGCCCACCGCGTAGAAGTTACGGCCAAAAACTGTGTTCTTTGTCAGGTAGGCATAGATAAGCACAACAAGGATGCACCAGAGCGCCATGATCGGGATGCCCTTGTAGTGCGCCATCTTCCATGAATAAAATACCACACAGGCGGAGATAACGGATATCTTGGTCAGCGTCGAGCCCAGGGATGGCGTCGAATAGCCTTTTCTGGATTTTTTGACTCGGCCGATAAACGACATAATAACGTACACGATGGAAACGAGGATTCCGGCGATAAAGGCGCTCCATTTCACTTCTCCGGCGTCGATGCCGGGAAACGTGATGTAGGAGGAAAAAATGTTCAGGAACAGATCGTTCTGGCAGTTAATGGTCTTGCTGTCGAGGATGAGGCGCGCTATGCCGCGGAACAGGAACATTCCTGCCAGCGTTACAATGAACGGCGGTATGCGCTTGTAGCCGATCAGGAAGCCGTGCCAGCAGCCGATGATCAGCGCCACGCCCAGCGTTGCGAAGATGACAAGGATGGCGTTGATATTCGTTTTGTCCATGAGCTGGGCGGCGATGGAGCCGCAGACGCAGACCACGCAGCCCACGGAAAGATCGATGTTACCGCCTGTTAGAATACACAGCAGCATACCGCAGGCCAGAATGATGACATAGGCGTTCTGCAACAGCAGGTTGGACATATTCTGGGCATAGAGTAGACGCCCTTGCGTGAGTATGTCGAACAGGATAAACACCAGGATCAGGATAATGATCATGGTGTTTTTCACCATGACACTCTTAATGGTGGTCAAAGTTTTACCCTTGGCTGTGGTCTCTTTCATGAGGTCATGCTCCCTTCTTTCGCAACACTCTGAAGGATCTTTGCCATGATGATCTCTTGAGTGGCCTCCTCCGCACTCAGTTCCGCCACCGATTTCCCCTCGTTCATCACATAGATGCGGTCGCACATGCCCAGAAGCTCGGGCATTTCGGAGGAGATCATGACGACGCTCTTGCCATCTGCGACCATTTGGTTCATGTCGCAGTAGATCTCATACTTCGCCCCTACGTCGATACCGCGGGTCGGTTCGTCAAGAATCAGAACCTGCGGTTCAGCGAAAAGCCACTTGCCAAGAAGAACCTTCTGCTGGTTGCCTCCTGAAAGGGTGCCTACCGTCTGTTCCACCGAATGGCATTTTATATCCATCCTATTCCGGTATTCAATTGCAGCAAGGACCTCTTCTTCGGCGTCGATAATGCCGCGCCGGCTGATCTTCCTCATACACGCGAGGGTGGTGTTTTCCCGGATACACTTCATAAGGATCAGGCCATTCCCCCGTCGGTCCTCGGTAACATAGGCAAGGCCGGCGTTGATGGCCTCCCGTGGCGAACCGAGGGTCATTTTTATTCCGTCAATAAAAAGCTCGCCGCTGATTTGCTGGCCGTAGCTCTTTCCAAATATGCTCATGGCAAGCTCGGTGCGTCCGGCACCCTGAAGGCCGTAAAAACCGACAATCTCGCCTTTACGGACAAAGAAGGAAATGCTGTCGACGACGGTTTTTTCTGGATACAGCGGATGATGAACAGTCCAACTGCGGACCTCCATGCCGACCTCTTCGCTGATATTGTGTTCCCGCTGCGGCCAGCGGTCGGTCATCTCCCGGCCAACCATGCCGCGTATGATACGGCTCTCGTCGATGTTGTGCTCGGGGTTGTCAATCGTCTCGATGGTAGAGCCATCGCGCAGCACCGTGATGCGGTCAGCCACGTAAGCAAGCTCGTTGAGCTTGTGGGATATAATAATGGATGTCATGCCCTTTTTCTTGAAANTGAGAAGAAGATCCAGCAGCATCTTGGTATCTTGCTCNTTTAGGGAGGACGTCGGCTCGTCCAAAATGAGGAGCTTCACATCCTTGGACAAGGCTTTGGCAATCTCCACAAGCTGCTGCTTACCGGTTCCGATATCCTTGATAAGCGTGGTGGCGGGCTCCTTCAGGCCCACCTGCCGCAGCAGCTTATCGGCTTGACGGTATGTCTCGTCCCAGTCGATGCCTAAGGCTATGCGCCGTTCATTACCCAGAAACATGTTCTCCCCAATGGTCATCATCGGGACAAGTGCCAGCTCCTGATGAATGATGACGATATTCTTTTCCTCGCTTTCGCGCAGGGTCCGAAATTTGCACATCTCTCCGTTATAGATGATTTCGCCTGTGTAAGTGCCGTATGGATGTATTCCGCTCAGTACGTTCATGAGCGTGCTCTTGCCTGCGCCGTTCTCGCCGCATATAGCGTGGATCTCTCCGCGCCTTACCTGCAGGTTGACATTACGCAAAGCCTTGACACCGAAGAATTCCTTGGTGATATCTTTCATTTCAAGAATATAGTCTTCAGCCAAATCCGCAACACCTCTTCCTGTGGTTCTTCAGATGACCCATGACAGATGGGCGGAGCAAGAGCAGCCCCGCCCACGCAGATGTGTTGAATATCCGGTTGTCGCTAATCAGTCGACCGGCTGGAGATAGCCGTCACTGCCTACGGTGTAGTAGCCGGAATCGACCAGTTTTTCAGTATAGTTGTCGATGGTGACGGTGTCCGGCACAAGCAAGTAGGAAGGAACGTTCTTCACATTGTTGTTGTAGCTCTCAGTATCGTAGGTGCACTCGAAATCCCAGCCGGAGCTCTTGATAAGGCCGGCGTCGGGGGTCTTGCCTTTCAGAATGGCGCAGACCAGGTCGAAGGTAACGTAAGCTTCATTTGACACGGCCTTGTAAACGGTCATGGTCTGCTTGCCGTCGATCAGGTTCTTTAGGTTGGCAACGTCGCCATCCTGACCGGTTACGATAACGGCGTTGCTGCCGGAGTAGTCGGACTCGATGGCCTGGGTTACGCCAAGAGCGGTGGAGTCGTTGGAGCAGAGGGCAACGTCAAGCTGAGTACCGTCGGCGTAGTAGGAAGCCAGAATGTTCTGGAAACGATTGAGGGCATTATCGGTTTTCCATTCGGCTGTTGCGACCTGCTCGAAAGTTGTTTGGCCGGATATGCACTTCAGGATGCCGGCGTCCAGATAGGGCTTCAGGGTGTCATACGCTCCGTTGAAGAAGTAGCCTGCGTTGTTGTCGGCGGGGTCGCCGGCGGTGAACTCAATGTTGTACGTTTTGCTGGTATCTTTCACGTCGAGGCCGAGTTTGTCGATGACGAACTGGCCCTGAAGTACGCCGACCGTGTAGTTGTCGAAGGAGACATAGTAAGCCACGGAATCGGTGTCCATGATCAGACGATCGTAGGCGATGACGGGAATGCCCTGAGCGCTTGCGTCGGCCAGCGTCTGGGTCAGCGTGCTGCCGTCGATGGCAGCGATGATCAGTACGATTGACACCGTCGGCGATCATGTTTTGGATGTCGTTATTCTGCTGGTCGGAGTCGTTATCGGAGTATGTAAGAGTCGTCGAATATCCGGCATCGTCAAACAGGCCCTTGATCAGCGCACCGTCGCGGTTCCAGCGCTCCAGAGATTTGGTAGGCATGGAAATGCCGATCTTGGTTTCGGAAGCGGGCGCGGCGGTCGGCGCGGTCGTCGGCGCGGTGGTTGGCGCGGTCACGCTCGTGCCGCAGGCGGCAATCGCAAAGACGAACACCAGCGCTAAAACCAATGCTATTAGCTTTTTCATGAGACAGTACTTCCTTTCATTCATCTTCATTTTTCCTCCTAGTCCTATTTGATACGCTCACAGCGTATGGGCCACTTAATTAGCGTTAATAGTTTACTAGAACCGCGCCTATTTGCTGATTAATTTATATTGTATTACAGCCAAAAAGTCAGTCGAAATTGGTTTAACCGGAACTTTCATAGTTTTCAGGACCTCGCTCTAATCCAACAAAGAAAGACGGCCGTTCGGTGTGGTCTTTACTGTTGTGAAGAGTGTCGGTCAAAAATTTACTCGTTTAGCAAATCCCTTTTATGAACGCTCTTTATGCGGAGGATTTTATATACTTGGGGGTTTACTGCAGGTTTCGGCAGCAGAATTGCTATGAGGCCGGTCGGACTGGATGGGGCTATTAGTAACGTCGGCAGACGGATAAGGAAGTCTCAGCGCACTGGATCAGGTATTTTTTGATGCTGTCTGGATCCCTAGGATGAATAGGTCTACCACGCTTCTTTCCGCCCTCGTACGGCGCCGTCACGTTTCCGGACTAGCAGTCCGAACCAAGCTCCGCAACTCTGGCCAGATCGTGATCCGCAGCTTTACCCTGAAGGCCGAAGAACCCAGCCTGCCGGCCAGCCGAAAATATTGAAGATCCGGGTTCTATGATCGCAATAAAACTGTGCAGGGAGCCGTTACGATAAAACAAATGTGAGGGAGCAGATCCTTGCATAGATAAAACAAGAAGCTGAGGCAAACCCTTTTTGCCCAGCCATTTTAACCCGACTCTTTCATTCTGCTGGATATACGTTTATTCCGGGATAGATCCCCGCGACTATTTTTTGGGGGGAAAGTACGAAACTGTGTTCGCCGTGCGACTTCAATAGCCTTTAAGTCTCGTTTTCATGACGCAGAAACGTTACAGGATTAGCATTGGATCCAAGACGTGAATGAAACGGACGTTCCCGGGGTGAGGCGTTAATCAGCATATTTCCCGGAACATCAATTGTACATAATCAAAGTTCGGATATTAGTTGATCTTAATCCATCCAAAGACGTTGTGGTAAAAGGGAGCTTTACAGAATCATTTACGCGGGCATGCATTTATGGCCGGATGACCGGCCGTGTATTGCCGCCGGGTATTCCGGCAACGTCTCCCCCGCCTTCTCTTTTCTGCTTTCAAAAAAGCTGTGCGTACTCCATCATTGTCCAGCAGCCTGTAGGCTATGGCCGCAGCAACGGTATATTCAACACCGTAGGCTTTTTGATATGCCTTTGTCACGTCACTCCCAGCAATCTTTGTTCCGCGCGCTGTCGTAGTTGTCACAGTCCAGATACCTCCTGCAATTTTCGCTTCATATTTCCGCGCTCTTTCGCATACTCTTTCGCATATACTCTCACTGAGGTGACTAATGTGATAAATGACACTGCCAATGCATATGCTTTTGGAACGCTGCTGCGTCAAAATCCAAAAGCGAATGCCAAATACGACAAAATTACGTCCCTGCAAAAGCAAAATCTTCTTCTAAAAATCGCGTCCGCAAGTCCGGACGGCCTTCAGAAGCTCGTCTCCGACTTGGAAAATTCCGCCCCTTAACGGGGCGGTTTTCATTTCCCGGCCTGCGCGGCTTCTCGATACATATACCGCTCGTCAAATTGATCGTCTGGTATTTTGCAGACCATCATGTCTTACCTCATATACCTCTCCTCATCGTTTTTAACGCTTCCGCCGCCTGCCTATTCATCACGCCCGCACACCTCACAGCCCGGCCCTTGTTCAGCGGACATTTGGTGCAGGGCAGGCCGGAGACGTTGCAGCAGGCGTAGGCAACCAGGACATCAAAGTCTGACTTTTTAACGATCATTGTCTCTGCTCCTCCTTCAGTGATTCAATCGCCACATAGATTCCCGGGATCCTCGTCAAAACTTTTCCACCACTTCACTACACACCTGCGCATCATCACCCCAGAAGCTCAACTTTGTCATGCAGTCCTTGAGCACCTTCTGCAGATTGTCCGTGTCCGGCCTGGACGTCTTCCATTCGCCATCCCGATGTTTACCCTTGATTGGGAAGCACCACTTCACGTAGAGCCGTATCGGACCCTCGTAGGATGCTATCGGCTGATGTCCGGCGAGGTTTGCCTCCAACTTCGAGCGCGCCGCCTTGAGATCATCCGGTTCGTACCAAGCCCCCGTCTTGCGGTTTGATCTTGATCCATCCAAAGACGTTGCAGTAAAAGGGAGCTTCAAAATCATTTAAGCGGGCATGCATTTATGGCCGGATGACCGGCCGTGTATTGCCGCCTGGTATTCCGGCAACGTCTTCCCCGCCTTCTCTTTCGAGCTTTCAAAAAAGCTGTGCTACAGGCCGCCAGTAAAAATAACTATGAGGGAGAAAATCTGTGCATAGATAAAACGAAAAGCGAAGGCAATCAGTTTTTTGCCTCCGCTATTTTTATCCTATCGTTTATTTTGCTAAATATTCCGTTATGTGCAGCACGGGAGTCCGTACCGTGTTATCAAAAAAAGCAGGCCCAACGACCCGCCCTACGATGAAGCTCCTCTACATTCCCGTTTAACCCATGAAAAAAAAGGATAACGGCAGTGGTCTTAAATCAGAAAATAAATAGGTTTATAACGAAGTAGGTCCGGCCATGCATCGTTTATAGCTCCGATATACTCTCGTTTTTATGATTCACGTTGATTCTGTCAAGTAAAAAGAGAGCTACATAGTCACTGTCGGGTCGGTATCAGTGGATAAACGAACGTACGAACCAGATATTCCGTACCATTAAGCTGGTACACCATATATAATATAGTGTATCAATAAGATGGTATTTTTCATGTGCTATGTATCATCTTAATGGTATTTTTCTCATGTATCACCAAGATGGTACTTTTCTTATACTGTGTATCATCTTAATGGTAGTACCACCAAGATGGTACCCCTGCATAGCTATCCGTACCACCAAGATGGTACTTTATTCTTTGTGCTGCAGCCTGCCGGGATGTGAAAAGCTGTGCAGGAGTGAAAAAACAATGGCGGACGCGCTGGCTTTACAGCATTGATCCCGATATGGCAGAGCCTATGACGGCTGCTTTTACCCAAACAAGCCCCGTGAAGACATGATAAAACCGCCTTTTTTCTTTTCCGGGTGTTTCCTGAGTGTTTCCTGAGTGTTTCCTGAGTGCTTTCTGAGTGTTTTCTTGGTTGTTTTCTTATAAAAAAGTTGTGTATTCACGATCTTGTGCTGTGGAGATAAGCTTCATAGGTGTGTGGGATAGGGAACAAATAAAAAATAAAAGAACGAACGGACGTTTTCTTGTGTGTCTTCTATAAAAAAAATATACACGAGAGTTTTTTCATTGTACTGGGACCGACAGAGGAAGATGTGTAACATTAGAGAAGGAAGTCTCAAAAAAGAAAATAGATAACCTACAAATCGAGTTGGGGCAAACACGAGGGGCTGAACTGGACTTTGAGATCGAGAAAGCCAACCTTGAAAAAGAGAGGGAAATCCTCGACAAAGAAAAAAAGGAGATCGAACATCGTTTGAAAGAACAAGTCGATCGTGAAAAACGTTTTGCGAGCGATTACCTTATTGAAAGAGGTTTCCGATATGCCTTTGCTCATCCGGATGAATGTCCGGAGGAATTAGACCCGGATTTGCAGGAGCTGCAGCACTGCATCCTTCGGGTGTCGTCTTGGGCAGATTCGCAATTACCCGAAACAGAGGAGCACGCGATCCTTAAGGGAAACATTTCGGTCAGCAGTTTGGCCGACAAAATTTTGCACCAGGAATAACCTTCTTATAAAAGCACAGCGGTTGATATAGCAGGAGAGATGGCTCAGATTCTCTTTCTTTCCGAAAAGGACCTTCCGTCCTCCTGCTGGTTGTAACTTTAATCAGTTCCTCTTAAAACGTCCACTTTCTTTATGCTTCTGTGCAGTTGAGATCAACACAATAGATCTTGTGTTGAACCAAGGGCATGATATTAAGCTTCGTTCAACGGATCTTCAGCATATCGCTTTCTGCCGAAGTACATATGTCTGCGAAGGCTTCTCCCTCACCTGGCGTACAATATGGCGGATGGCCCTTTTCTTCTACCAAAAAGTGTGATGTTTCTTATTTAGACCGGAAGACCATCACAGGAATAAACACGAACCTTATCGAAATTTATGGAGGGTATCAAAAACGGACGGAAGGAACATGTTGAAGGAACTCTTGGACTTGGAGGAACTGAACAAAACCCCGCTATCACAGGAAGCAAAAGGCTTCTTAAAAAGTGGGAAGGCGGACTATTTTTTTGGACTACCTGGAACAGGAAATCGGGGTGGAGATGTCGGGGAAGCATCACCGGGATGCTAGGACATTCAGCAAGCAATAATGCTGGTGACTGAAAGCGTGGTGTATTAATATAAGGTTTTGACGACGACGCCGGACGTATTGTTTTTTCGCAGTAATGCATTCGACATGTAAAACATTGACAATAATTAGCGGCTTCTATATAATCAATTTTATTAACAGGAGGGGAGATAAGAAATGGCTTTAATTCAATGTCCCGAATGTGGAAAAGATGTATCCGATACCTGCAAAACGTGCATTCATTGCGGATTCACTTTGACTCCACCAAAAGTGGCTGCTCCCGTCCCCGAAGATCCTGTGATCTCAAAAAAAAATGGTTTTAAGAACAACGTATTTTCATTTATTAAAAAACACAAGATTCCAGCTATTATAACAATTGCGGTGTTAGTAATTGCCGTTATTAGCCTTGTATTATTTTTTACCATAACAAATCACGGAAATGACCCGTTCGCAAACCTGTATTACGGCCAGACCCAGGAAGATGTTCATGAAAGATTGGGGACTCCTGATACTTTTTCTAGCAATAATTATGACTTCTGGACTACTGATGAGTATTATGACGTTAAATTTTTAGGAAACGTCGGAACTCTTGAAGTGTGGTATGATGGTGGCAATCACGTTGATCATGCATATTTCAATTGCGATTATCTAACTGATTCTGGCGATCATAATAACAACCCCTCAGATGAAGACCGCGATACCATGCATAAATACGCTGATAGAATTATTACGTATTATACAAGAAAGTACGGAGCCCCTGTAGCTGGTGATTGCGATTACGAGTGGTATCCGCAGGACACGAACGGAATTGGCCTGGACCTTGATTTAATTCTTCACACAAGTGACTATCCTATTGAACTCTCATGGGACAATTTACATTAATTCTTAATCAAAAACCTATAAAAAACGGGGCGGAGAAATCCGGCCCCGTTTTACTATACTCCCAAAAAGTGCTTGGTTTAGATAAAAGCTGCTTTGAGTTCTAATGATACCAAAAAATACTATTTCCAGAAAACGCAGTGGCAACCATCCTACAGTGAGGTTTTGGTTGACCCAATGTCACACAGTGGATCTGCGAAAGACGATTCAAACAGCATCATACTTTGTATTCCCTCACTCTGTTATAGAACGTAACGCGGTTTGCTAACAAATCAGCGCCCTCAGTTGGCAAAAATGGAATACTTTGGGCCGATCCTAGTTATAAACAGCCGCAGGAATTGGAGGCTTACCATCATGTCCTCGCCCAGTTATGATCTCCCCCAAGGCATGGACCCGGCCCTGGCAGCGGAGAACCCGTACAAGATTTTTTTGCAAACCGGGGCCACCATTGGACCAAATCATCAGGACATTCAGTTAAGATAATACGTCAACGGAAAAATTGTGTTAAGAGTAATTTACAGGCTTTTTGTTTTAGAGATTCTGCTTCGTCAAATTTATTCCAGGCATTTACTACACGATTGTATTGAAACTCAATCTGTGCAGGAATAATTATTTTTTCAACATCTTCTGGATAAACGGCATCAACGACAGATCCGCAAGCGAGTGCCGAGATTTGCGCTTGAACGGCAGGATGTAAAAATGCAAGATAGAGGTATCCCGGGTTTATTCCAGGGAGTGGTTCAATTCGGCCAATATGGCCACTTGCATACCAACCTTCCCTGTCATCAGTAATAAGAGCAGGTGTCCCTAAACGTCCTTCAACACGCCCATCAGCGGGGTATACAACCCATCCTTTTTTGAGCAAAAAGTTTCTATAGCAGTTTTTTGAGGCTCTCGGTAAAAATTTCAATCCGACAATCTGAGCTTGCAATATTTGACGGCCCGATAATAAAGGATAGCCATAATCCTTTTCAACATAGTTCGTTTTATATCGGCCGCTTGGCTTGAATACTTTAGCAACAGAGTTTAATAGACAACCCCCTGTTAAGCGCAAAGCGTACAAGATAATTGACCCTCCGCTCATGAGCAACAGCAATTTTCTAAAAGACGTGGAGGTGAATGTCGACGATGGAGACGAAACCGGTTAAGGTGTATGTAGCCGTCCGCGTATCCTTCGACCAGAACGGACAGCTCATCCCCAAGGAACTGACGTGGGAAGATGGCCGGGTTTATGAGATCGACTGCGTCACGGACATCCGTCAGGCTTCGGCTATGAAGGCTGGTGGTCAGGGCGATCGCTACACGATATGGATAAACGGACAGCAGAGTTACTTGTTCTTCGAGTGCAACGCTTCCCTCGCGGGGAACAATATAGGTCGCTGGTTTGTGGAACGGCGTACGGCATAATAAGCAACAGAGCCTTGGCCAAAGCCTGATCCGCAGATCCACTTTGAAGGCCGAAGGATCTTTCGCTTGTCGCCAGCCAAATCTGAAGCCTGAAACCTGCGGCGGCATCATATTTAGAGGCATTTCTATCACTGGTAGAGATGCCCCCTGTAACTCTACGCAAACTGTTTTCATAAATAGAACAAGTTCTGGTAAGAATAGGATGCATTTCGGCGCCGTTGTGACTAATATGAAGGCAGCCCTGAATATCATCAGTGATTTAATGATGAATGAAACACACTAATCTAATATCTGGGCAGGAAAGGTGAAATCATGAAAATACTTCTTGTTTACCCGGAAATACCTGTTACATATTGGGGCTTTCAACATGCCCTCAAATTCATTTCAAAAAAAGCTGCGTTCCCGCCCCTGGGGCTCCTCACAATTGCGTCACTGATTCCTGATGGCATTGAAAAGAAATTGATCGACCTAAATATTGAGAAGCTCACGGACAGAGACATCAAATGGGCCGATTATGTCTTCATCAGCGCCATGGTGATTCAGAAAGCATCCGTCAGCGAAATTATCCAACGGTGCAAAACTCTCGGCGTAAAAACCGTTGCAGGCGGACCTTTGTTCACATCGGAAAGCGATATGTATAGCGATGTGGACCATCTCGTACTGAATGAGGGCGAAATCACCTTGCCGGAATTTATATCAGATCTGGAGAGCGGTACGGCCAGACATGTCTATACAACGGACAAATTTGCGGATATCAGGGAAACCCCGGTGCCTCAATGGTCATTGATTAAAAAAATAAAAAGCTACAATTGTCTCAATATACAATACTCACGAGGCTGCCCATTCAACTGCGATTTTTGTGACATTACAACTCTATTCGGCCACGCACCCCGGACAAAGGATACTGCTCAGATTCTCAGGGAACTTGACGCTATTTATGAAACAGGCTGGAAGGGCGAACTGTTCTTTGTCGATGATAATTTTATCGGCAATAAGAAGAAACTGACGACCGATGTGCTTCCCGCAATTATCGACTGGACGGAAAAGCACAACAGACCTTTCTGCTTTCTCACCGAAGCATCAATCAACCTCGCTGATGACGACGAATTGATTAACTTGATGGTAAAGGCCGGATTCAACAGTGTCTTTATCGGTATCGAAACTCCTGACGATAACTGCCTCAAAGAATGCCAGAAGACGCAAAACCGAAATCGTGACCTGATCTCCTGTGTCAAGAAGATTCAGCAGTCCGGTATGGAGGTTTTGGGGGGCTTTATTGTGGGATTTGATAATGACAACAAGACAATTTTCGACAGGATGATCAAATTCATACAGGATAGCGGCATCGTCACGGCGATGGTCGGCTTGTTGAACGCACCCATTGGGACAAAGCTTTATCAAAGGCTTCAGGAAGAGGGCCGCATTGAAAACAAATTTACAGGCGACAACACGGACTTCACAATAAACTTTGTCCCAAAAATGGATCGGAAAGTGCTTGAAAACGGTTATCAGCATATCATATCGACTATATATTCACCGAAATACTATTATGAACGTGTTATAAAACTGCTGACTGACTATAATCCGGTTATGACTGCCGAAAAGGTTTCGTTTACAAACATATTAGCCTTCCTGAGGTCGGTCTTCAGGATTGGGGTTATTGGGAAGGATCGAAAATATTATTGGAAGCTTCTGAGGTGGTCTCTTCATAATAAGCCGAAGACTTTTCCTATTGCAGTCAGATGTTCTATTTACGGATATCATTTCAGAAAGCTTTATACCTAACATCATGAAAATTCATCACTTCGAAATACAAATAGATCATCCTTTGGGATAGATCGGAACAGTTCCTTACCTGCGAGCGTTCTTATAGGACTTCCGGCCCTTGAACCCGCATGAATACAGGCAAAATGAAAGACCGGCGATTCAAAATCGCCGGTCTTTTGGTGGTCCGAGTGACAGGATTCGAACCTGCGGCCTGATGGTCCCAAACCACCCGCGCTACCAACTGCGCTACACCCGGATATGGTATTCATTTTCCAGGGCCGAGCAGAGTGATTTCTCGATTCCTCCCGATGCCCGTAAAAGTTGCAGAAAAGTATACAGAAGAGACAGCGGCATGAATATATTCCATACCTCTGTCTCTTTCAAATATAAGACTTCAGGTATTACAATTATTTTTCGTCCGGTTCAGACTCCGGTTCGATCAATTCGCCCCGGGCTTTCAGGTCGGACAGTATCTTGCTGTAGAACTCTTTGCTGAGCTTATACTTTGTACGATAGATCAGGTATCCTGCTACGATGAAAACCAACGGTATCACAAACATAGCAAATTTAATTATAAATTTGCCTCCGGCGTCGATCATTTCGGCTGCAACATCACCGGTTTTGATACCGGACAGTATGAGCGATATGGAAATAAGGCCGGTGGACAGTGCCCCGCCGATCTTATTGATCAGAGGCTGAATAGAAAATGTAATGGATTCGGAACGCTTGCCCAGCTTCCATTGACCATATTCGATGGTATCGGCAAGGAACATAAGCATCAGCAGCTGAATGAATGCCTGACCTACAAATATGATCACAGCTGAACCCGCGATCAGCAAAATGGAGGCATCAGCAAAGAAGAAGACGGCGTAACCGATGATGACAAGTATCGTTGCCGCCGTATAAAGCTGCCGCCGGTTGAAGCGTTTTGAAAACAGAGGAAAGATCATAAGTGCCCCCAGTTGGGCGACTCCGCACACACCAGCCAGCACAGCATACATATTTATGTTTCCGTAAAGATACTGCATGTAATAGGTTGCAAAACCAGTGGTGGTGCAATAGCCAACCATGAACAGCCCCATAGCCAGCATCGTCCACATCAGCTGATCGTTTTTTACCAAAGCATTCCACATATCGCGAAGCGTCGTTTTCTCTCCGGCATTCTCCTTGAAGTTGTGGTTTTCTTTCACGCCGAATAGTGGGAAGCAAAGGAAGCCCAGATACAGAGCGCTGATTACGACAGCGACCCAGAACCAGCTTTGGGGTGTGTTTCCAAGGGCCGATGTGATCGGCTGCCAGCCCACCATAACGATATACATACCGATATTGGCACAGATGCGGGCAAAAGCGCCGTAGTTTTCACGCTGCTTCTGATCGGTGGTCAGCGCAGGAAGCAGCGTCCAGTAGGCAATGTCGTTAATGCCATAGCTGATATCCCACAGTACGTAGGCGGCAGCAAAGAAAACTACAAAAGCCCAGCCGGAACCAACATGTCCGAATAGCATCAGGAAGAAAAATACGCTTGCAACGCCGCCTACAAGGATGGACGGTTTGAACTTGCCCCACCGCGTATGAACATTGTCTATGATAAGGCCGGTGATCGGGTCATTGAGCGCGTCCGCGATCCTCAGGACAGACAGTACAAGACTTGTCGCCGCAAAGATACGGATCGGCAGCGATAAAATATTGGAAAGAAAATATAGCAGCGCGTTGGCCTCGAAGGCATAGAACATGTCGCGTCCGACAGTACCGAGGCCAAAGAAATATTTGTTTCTTGCGACCCGGTCTTTTTGAGCAAGGTTCATACGGGTTCCTCTTCTATCAAATAAAGATTTGAGCCAAAATCACCTTGCATCCGCAGTCTTTTGTCGTAACCGGTTCCGGTAAAACGTTGGTTTATCGGTAC
>Ga0065701_1012738_pt1 | contig 15002 bp, 14 predicted proteins | sample Biomet1_FD_59088 | JGI IMG/M metagenome (GOLD analysis project Ga0065701, IMG submission 59088) | Microbial communities from bioreactor (seeded with anoxic lake sediment) at LBNL, California, USA - Biofuel metagenome 1 version 3... | ecosystem: Engineered > Bioreactor > Anaerobic > Unclassified ...
AATATCACGTCCAAACGTCCAGGTAATCTCTTCATCTTCAGAGTCTTTAATTATATAAGAGAAAAAATCAAAAGCCAGAATCTCTTTCAGATGTGGAAAAGGTTTTTCTTCTATAAACCGCACAATGTCAGTTAGCTGTGAAAATTCATTACGGATATTCGTCCATCGTTCCTTCAGCTCCTTTTTTATCGGCAACTTATTTATTTTGATTGCAGACAGATCAGTATCATCAGGCAAAAGATAGTGCTTGCGGAACTGTTCATTGGCAAAAGCCAGTGTTCCATCCGGTTTAAAAGCAAAAATATCTTCCGAAGCATAATTTACCGCTTTGGTAATACTTCCCAGATTTTCGTCCAACTTAATAATATCTGTGATATTCTGGCAGAAGCCTTCAATCTCTTTATTTTCTTCCGAATCATTTATGTTTAAAACCTTAAGTCTGAGAAATAAAAACTCTTTTTTAACTAAAATCCGGTATTCATAAGTATCTGCACTCGTATGATGAATAATATTATTTATCCATATAAGAAATCCAGCACGATCATCACGGTGTATCATTTCCAGATAATCTTCCAGAGAAATATTTTTAAAATGATCACTGTTAGCTAATCCCCCGGAATATCCTTTATAACTAAATGTCTGACTTTTATAATTGTAAGTCCATTGACTAATTTTAGCCGCTTTTTCAATTTCACGCAGTTCGTTATTCGTTTTCTCTAGTTGCAATTTAGTGCGGGCCCTGTTAGTTATGTCTCTGTATTGACACAAAATCAGATTTTCGTCGAAAGGCTGCATGATGCACTTAAAATAAAAAGTGCCTTCGTTAAGAGGAAGCTCGTAATTTTTTGTAGATATTATCTTACTTTCTTTAACTTTCTCAAATTCCTTTTTAATAGCAGAATATGTCTTTTCTGGTAATAAATTAAAGAAATTTTCACCGATTAAATTCTTTCTTCTCCTAAAGAATCCCCGGTTTGCATGTACCACCAGATCAACGCAGATGCCTTCGTAATCAACTAAAAACATTGTATCTGCAGTCATCTGTAGAATCTTATCTGAGTTTTGTGGATCGTGCAATATTCTTGTCATTATTCTTTTTCTTAGATTTTAGATGTTAATAAGTAAGAAATATTCAACAAATATATAAAAAATAATTTAGAGAACCTGATTTTTTATGCGAAATTTAAACAGCTCTGTTTGCCTTTTCCCAAATTCCATTTATATTCTTGTTTTTCAGATAGATAAATCCTTTAAAAACATTGACATTCATAAAGAGAAAATAGTAAGGAATAAATAATATTTTGTTTTTTATTTGTCGGGTGGAAAGATAATATCCCCATAATCCTAATACATAGAACAGCACTTGTAAGAATAATAGCATAGTATAGATATCAGAACTCATCTCTGAAACCAGTAATATATTAAGTGGTAACATCAAAAAAAGTAATACGGGAGTTAACGACCATCTTAATGCCCGGTGAGATATATATTGAAAACTTAATATCCCATAACGAAAAATATTTAGTAAAGAGCGCAGTCTCCATATTGATTGTAAACCTCCAGCAGCTATTCGTATTTTTCTTTTCTCCTCCTCATTCATACTGGCAGAAGCCGATTCAATAGCATAAGCCTTGCTGCAATAAGCAATTTTATATCCCTTTTGAGCAATCCGTAGAGAAAGAATAAAATCATCCAGTAAGGTATCTCTTTCCATCTCTTCAAACAATTTCCTGCGTATGGCAAATAACTCACCGGCTGCACCTACAGCGGAATACAATCTCGAATCTAATGCTTTAAGTGCTGATTCATATTTCCAATAGATACCTTCACCACCACCGGCAGCACCATCCTTTTCTTTTGCAGCAATCCGTTTCTCACCAGCAACGCATCCAACTCTTGAATCAGAGAATTCACTGGCAATTTCCATGATAGCCTCCCGGTTAATCATTGTATTTGCATCTGTAAATATCACAATAGGAGAGGATATAAACCTCATTCCCCGGTTTAGTGCAGCAGTCTTTCCCTGGCGTTCAGGTTGAAACAATACAGTAACCTCCGGATAAGCTTTAAGTAATTCATTCGTGTTGTCATTGCTGCCATCCGTAACCCATACAATCTTTAGCTTATTGTTGGGATAATCCAGAGCCAGGCAATTATCCATCTTATCCTTCACCACAGCTTCTTCATTGAAAGCCGTTATAAAGAGAGTAACTTCCGGCAATTCTTTCTTTTCTGGTAAAGCCTTTGTCTTTTGTTTAGAGAATAGCTCTTTTATTTTTACCAGTAAGAAGAGAACTATGCCATATCCTAGATAGGTATAAAATACTATTATCAAGCTTAACCAGAATGTTATTTCAAGAGATTTCATTAAGATCTATTTAATTAAGTTAGATTCTTCGTCTTTGTAGTCAGTTGTTTTGGTGAAATATTTGTTTATTCCTTTAAGATACTTTATCACACGAACTTTAAAACTATTGAAGAACGAACCATCAGCACTTACAGTACCATAACCAGTTACAGCCCTTGCTTTACGTTTTCTTATAAATGCAATTCTACCATATTTTTTAAGTCCCCAAGCCATAGAGCCGTCTTCTCCTCGTATAATGTCCACTCGGTATCCCACTTTGCGGGCATATTCAATTTCATAAGCAAAGACCAATCCCCTAACACTTAATTCTGGTCGCTTAAAAGATTGAATAAAAAGATGAGTATCTCTTAGGAATTCATAGGTCATAATTCCCCACCAAGGGTGATCTTTGTCAGGAATATAACTCCATAAAGAAGAAACAGCAACGATGTCTGGTTTCATTAGCTCTTCAACTAAAGTTTCAATATACTTTGGTGGATACATTGTATCAGAATCTATGCATATATAATACTTTCCTTTAGCATGTTCAAGTCCGCATCGTCTTGCATATCCACAACTTTTCTGTAGTTCAGTATAATATTTCAGACCAACACTCTCAAAAACTTCAGCAGTCCGATCTGTTGAATTATTATCAACTCCAATTATCTCTAATGGATATTTACATGTAGTTTCACTTAATGACCACAAGCAACTGAGTAGCCTTTTTTCTTCGTTATGAGCAATTACGACAACAGATACTAAAGGATCGTCACATTCCAGTTCTTTTAGCTTGGAATACACCTCTATAGTAGTTTCGTTAGGTACCTCATTGAAAGGCTTTTCATAAACAGATAAATATTTAGAATACCAACTCATATAAATCTTTTTTATAAAATAAATTTATTATTTTTTAGAATCAAGTAAAGAATCAAAAAGTTCTTTCCATTTCATAGCGATATTTTCTATTTTAAAACGTTCTACGTTAATTCGTGCTTGTTTCCCCATTTCTTTTCTAACATCTTCATGTTCTATAAGATAACATATTTTATCTGCTAATTCCTGTATATTGCCGTTTTCAACTAATAAACCATCAATCCCATTTTTGATGATATCCTTGGGACCACATGGACAGGCAAATGATACAGCTGGTACTCCGCAGGCCATGGCTTCGGTTATTACCATTCCAAAACCTTCATATCTTGAGCTTAATACAAAAATAGAACTTTCACAATATTTATCAGCAATGTTGGATACAGAATGTTCTAAAAAACATGAATTAGATATTCTGAGTGAATAAATTTGTTCTTCTAATTCTTTTCTCATACCATCCCCATATATTCTGAGTATCCATTCGGGATGTTTTTGGGATACAATATTCCAAGCATTTATTAATATGTCAAAACCTTTTTGAGGAACATATCTGCCAACAGCTATAACTTGCTTCGCATTACAATCAGATGTTTTTTCTGAAAAAAAAGAAAGTGGATTATGAATTACAGTGATATTTTCTAATTCTCTCCATTTTAGTTTATCTTCATGACTTAGAACAACAAATGTATCTATTTTTTTTAATTCTTTGATTAGTTTACTCATCCAAAAATGAGCTATAATTTTCTGAAATATAGATAATATTTTTTCATTCTTAAAATCTCTATAATTCGCTTTGCTAAAATGTATTTCGCCAACTTTTAAACTTCCATCCTGTATTGAGTTTATGAAATTGATCTCTCTTCTTAATGTTGATATTGTTATATCTGGTTTAATTTTATGAAGTGTCGAATTTAAGCTTTTTTTTAAATAAATATTGTTTGCAAAAATAACTACTAATTTTTTTTATAAGCGATTTGCCATACAATTCATCATAATTAATATCAAGATTGATAATTTTAATTGATGGAGATAATTCATAATACGGTTTTTTATCTTTTCCGTTCAGTTAAAATTATAGTAATATCATAGTTAAGGATATCGGCAAGGTAATTTGCTTTAAGTGTTACTACTCTTTCCATTCCACTTGGATAATATAGTGATGGAATGCAATAGGCTATTTTTGTTCTCATAATGATATTATTTATATGGAAGGAAATATATCATCTACTACTTTTTTCATTTGTGAAGTCCAGGAAAGAGTTCCTTCGATTGATTTTCTTATTTGTGAAGGATTAAATATTTGTTGATTATAAAAATTAACGATCTTTCTAATGTCCAATGGTTCCTCGTTTGCTGGTGCTTTAATAATATAAGGCATGTCTTCAAAATCTTCATCTATCTCAGAGTAAATAAATGGGATTCCTCTTGCTGCATATTCTCTATTCTTTAGTGTTTTAATATAAGTAATATTACTTCTATGACGAGCTAAACTAGCTATACCCATATCTGCTTGTTCAAAAAGATCATCTAGTTCTTTCCCGGATTTAGATCCATGGAAAATTACATATTCTTCCATCTTTTCTTTAATTGTGATTGCTTTTAATTTTGCAATTTCAACAGGATCACCTTTGCCAACAATATTGAAAAGAACTTTTATATTTTGATCTTTTTTATAATATTCGGCTAATCCTTTTATTACTCTGTCCAAACCATGCCATGGATGGATTTCTGCAACACTAATTAAATTAAGTCTCTTGGATGTATTATTTAATTGGGATTTTAATTTTACTTTTTCGAAATCAATTCCATTAGAGATATTTATCGTTGAGACTCCAAATATTTCTTTGTATTTTGAAAATGTAACAATCTTGTGTATTTGTTTAGCTAACTTAAGTCTAAAGTATTTGTCAATAATTAAGTTTATCTGAAAAGAAAGCGGTAAACCTTTGTATTCATTATCATAAGGATATGTAGGAATTTCCATAACGATTTTTACTCCACTTATTTTTTATTTTCTTTAATGCATGGATTAAATAAGGATTGGCATTATGATCATATCTAACATATAATAAGTCTATTTTATTTTGGAGAATATAATTTATTAAAGCTTCATACTGAATTCTTTTATTTATTTTTGCCCATAAGCCATTGCCATAGTTCTCTAAAATATTTTCATTAATCATCCTTTTTTGATATCCATTATGGTCGATAGTTAAATAACAGATTTCTGTATTAATGCCACATTTATTTAGCGCATCTACCTGATAATGAATTTTTTTACTAATTCCATTATAATCAGCAAATCCATGAAAAACTAGAAAAAGAGCCTTTGTCATTAAATTAAGTTTGTATTGTTTAGATATATGAAATTATAAATAATTGACCAAATATAAATTATTTATAATTAGTATACAACTATTCTTTTATTAGAATGCACACTTTTAAAAAATAAAGCAATATTTGCATTAATTGAAAAAAAACTAAAATTTATCTGTATATTTGCCTTGAATAAGATTAGATTAAGAATTTTTTTTAGAATAACTTTTTATGACAATTAACGAGCTGCAATCGAAGACAATAGATTATTTGAGGTTTCCTTTAATTTTAGGAGTGATACTTATTCATTCTTATTCTAAAAATGTTACTTTTAGTGGTGTAGATATATCACTTGCTGAAGGTTATCCAATTAATTATATAGTTCAAAATTTGTTTTCTCGAGTAATAGGAATGTTTTGTGTTCCTGTGTTTTTTTTTATGTCTGGATTTTTATTTTTTTTGAATTGTGAAATTGATTTTCCAAGATATAAATGCAAAATTAATAATCGCATTAAAACGCTACTTATTCCTTATTTGTTTTGGAATTTATTAGTGCTATTCCTATATTTTGTAATTCAAAGTATTCCATTTATATCTACTTCATTTTCTGTTAATCAGCCTTTAATAAAGAATTATAGCTTTTTTGATTATATAAATGCTTTTTGGGGTTTTGATGATGGAAAACCAATTGCATACCAATTCTGGTTTATTCGCGATTTATTTATAGTTTCTCTGCTAACTCCATTGCTAAAAAGAATATTTTCTTATTTCAAATATTGGGGAATACTATCTTTAGGTGTAATTTGGTACTTTAACTCTTTACTAATTATTCCGGAATATATTCTAACTGCTTTTTTCTTTTTTTCATTTGGAGCATATTTTAGTTATAATAAAATGAATTTTATTTCGTTTTTTAGAAAATATTTCGTTTTTTTTCTGGTAGTATATCCTATTATTGCAATCATAGATCTATTTACTGAAGGAATGATATATAATCCATATATTCATAATCTAAATATTCTTGCAGGTTTGATATTCTCTTTTAATATTGTTTCTTTTTTTATTGNAAAAAATAGTTATTCATAATAGAAAGGATACTTTCACAAGCGAGTTTTTTTGTTTTTGCAATGCACGAACCATTGTTAGCTTTTATCAGAAAAATATTATTTAAATTCTTATCTCCAAATACAGAAATAATACTATTGGTTATTTATTTTGCGGGTATGATTATTACTGCTTGTATCATATTATTTATTTATTCTTATCTAAAGAATTACTTGCCAAGAATATTGCTTTTTACTACTGGAAAAGTATAAATTGATTTTAAAAGGTGTTTATTGTTGACAAAAATACAACTCTAATAGAATGCTGTTTTTTTTGAATTATATAAATAAATAATTGTTTACTCTAATATTCTTTTGATTCTTCTGTAATAATAATATACATTAGGGGGCGCTAAAACTAAAATCGACAATCCAATATAACGCATGCCAAAATATTTTTTATCTTTAAAAATTTGTTTTCTATTTTCTTTTAAATAACACATAATTGCTAAAAAATAGTGTTCACAGTTGTGTTTACTAAATTGAATAATACTGCTTAGCATTTGTATGCAATATATTATTTTTTGTCTTTTAGCTAGATATGTTAGTTCTGGATAATTTTGTTCGGTAAGGTTTTCAATTTTATTGACTCTATATAGAGTGCCACTAAGATATTTTTCTAAATATTGCTTGGGATATGTTCGTGAAGCAGAAGATTCTCTATGATTATAAATATATAATGGATTATCTTCTACAACAGATGTTGTAGCAAAAGTGTAAGCTTGATAATTAAACAAAATATCTTCATCATTTTTCCCGGATTCAAACCTGATTTTATGTTTATCTAAGAATACTTTTTTATATACTTTTGTCCAAACATATATGTCTAATTTCTCTCTCGAAAGAATTTCTTTTACTCCTTCCTCATTTGATAGAATATATTTTATATATGAATGCTGATTATGTGCTATATTCCCATTCTCATCTTTTTGAATAAATGAACAGGCAGAAATATCAGCATTAGATTCTTCCATGTTTTTAATTAGCATTTTGAACATTTCAGGTTCAAGTAGATCATCATTGTCTACAAAGCCAATATATTCACCTAAAGAAGCATCAATCCCAACATTTCTAGCTAATGCTTGTCCTCCATTTTTTTGATGAATTACCTTTATTCTAGTATCTTTATGAGCATATTCATCACAAATTTTGCCACTTTTATCAGTTGAACCATCATCTATTAAGATCATTTCAAAGTTGGAAAATGATTGAGCTAAGACTGAATTTAAACAGTCTTTGAGATACTTTTCAGCTTGGTAAATAGGAATTATTATACTTAATTGAGGATTCATTTTGTAGATTTATTAAAATTATAATGTTTGAGATGATATAATTTACTGCTTTTTTTCTTAAAGATTAGGGTGTACTACTTCTTTCTTTTTATCGTAGAACAAGAAACTTTCTAATTAAATTAATACAAGAGCAAAGTTATCTATTACATCCTTTAATATGTTTCAAAAATAGTAATATATTTTTTTAAAATGAATTAAAATGNGAATTTTATATCTGATTTGATATATATCTTTATATTTGCATCATTATAAAAGACAAAATATTCAGATGGAAAAACCACTATTAAGTATAATAGTTCCTATTTATAATGTTGAGCAATACTTAGTTGATTGTTTAGAGAGTATTCAAAACCAGTCCTTTACTGATTTTGAATTATTGCTTATCGATGATGGTTCAACTGATGGAAGTGGCAAAATTTGTGATGAATATGCTCATAAAGATTCTAGAATAAAGGTAATTCATCAAAAAAATTGTGGAGTAAGTTCTGCACGTAATGAGGGGTTAGATAAAGCTATTGGATCATATATTACTTTTGTTGACCCTGATGATGCTATTGAAAAGGATACATATCTGAATAATATCAAAAAACTATTTCAGAACCCTGATATTGATATTTTGCAATTCCCAACCTATGTAGATTCTCAATCGATACGCCCCCCTCAAAACGTAAGTGAAAGACTATTATCTGGTGAAAAAGAAATATTCACTAATTGGTGGGAAGGGAATATTTTAAATGCATATGTCTGGAATAAAATATTTCGTAGGGAAATATTTAATCAAATTCGTTTTCTTGTTGGCCATGTTTCAGAAGACTTATTACTAGTGGTTGAATTTTCAAAGATAGCAAAAAAAGTAATATATATCGGAAGAAGGCTATTATCATTACCGTGTAAGAGAGAATTCTCTTTCTAATTGCATCTATTCATTAAGTAAAAATTTGGATTTATTTATTGCGCAATTTAAAATATATAAAAACTTATATTCTTTTGAGCATCTAAGGTCTATGAGATTAAGATCTTTTTCAAGAGTTTTTAGAAGATTGATTACAACTCATATATCATATCCTGAATCGGACTTAAATGTTTATTTGGATGAGTTAAAGTATTACATTCCCAAATGGAAAGATATTATAATATCCAAAGATAGGAATGAATATCTTTGGATATTATCTATAAAATTATTTAGAATACATACTTTTATGAATTTGTTCTGTAAATACTATGAGTTTAAAAAATATGTTAATTCTCTCAAGAATGTTTAACTTGTTTTAGGGTTGTATTCCATTTATCAGTGATTTTATTAATACCTGATTCCTTTGAATACTCTAATGCAGATTGACTCATGATGAATAAATTGACATATTGTGTCATATATTTCATTTTTTGAGCTAAGCTCTCAATATCTTGATTCTTGAATAAAACAGCTACACCTTTGTCTTTCAAAATTTCTTTTGCTATNGAAATATCAGATGATATAATTGGAAGCCCATAAGACATTGCTTCAAAAAGGACTAGAGGAAATCCTTCCCATCTTGAACTTAAAACATAAACACTAGCTGAATTATAATGCTGTTCTATATTCTTAGTAAACGGATATATAGTAATTCTATCTTCTAGGCAATGCTTACTTATTAATGAACAAAGCACTTCTTTCTCAGGCCCATCTCCTACAATGTCCAGATTCCACTCTTTGTTTTGTTTTGCAAAAATAGCGAAGGCTTCAATTAAAATATCAAATCCTTTATGTAAATGAGAAAAACGGCCAATAGCAAGGAATTTTTTATATTCAGGAGAACCTTTTCCCATCGGAGTTATTGTTAATGGGTTGTATATAACCTCTGTCTGGACATTCAACTTATTCCGGAATTGTTCTTGGTCGTATTTGGAAAGCACTATAATTTTATTGAGTTTCGGCATTAGGTGTTTAAACTGTTTTTTTTGTTTTCCAATATATGATGTTTTTATCGAAAAGAATGCATCATAAGAATTATGCATCCACCCAATAGTCTTGGCATGGATGCTTTGATGAATGCTAGCTAAATGAAATGAGAGGAAAACATGAACTCCTACAACTATATCATAGTTTCCTTGATTCAATATTTTAATAAGTAGAGAGCGTTTAGTAGGTGTAAAAGAACTAAATCCATACCATTTTGAAAAAATATTATTCTGCGGTAATATGGTTTTGTATAGGAAACTGTATGTTTTGCATAGGACATTCTACGTAAAAAGGGACTTTTGGATATCGTAGATTTATATAATGAATGTCTGCTGAGTTTAACTCATACATTGAGGTGTCATTTATTGATGGGTCATCCAATGTTAATATGGTAATTTCATGTTTTTTAGACAATTCTTTAGCCAATACAGCTAAAACCCGCTGAACTCCTCCAAAAGTGAAAATTGTATCACAGTAAAAACATATTTTCATATAATAATATCTTTGATGGTGGTTGTTACCTATAGAGCACTTTATTGAAATGATAGATTGCTAACTCTTAATTTGGTTTTATTCTATGCTGACGTTTCTTTAAATACTTGTACAATACAATCAACCATTTAATTCCAATAATATTTATTAGCATTAGCTTGAATTTTTCTTTATTATTTAATTTAGAAGTGAGAATCTGTAAAAGATTAAAGTTGAACTTTTCAACTCTTTTTTCATATCTGCTTAAATTGATATTGGGGTAATCTATTGCAGTACAAATAAAGGCAGAAGAAAAACGATAGTAGCTTAATATCCTTTCTTTGCTGTATGCATTATAATGTTTAATCTTATCGTTGACCTTTAGCCAAGCATCGTAATTATCTAATTGTTTTTTTAATGATTGCTCTCTTTTGAATGGATCACTACCATTGCTGAGTGAATCATTCCTTATTAAATAAAAGTAGCCCCCTTTATTGGATATGTATAAATGAGAAGTGTTTTCTGCAATCTCTGGTAGTGCATAGAAATCTTCATAAACTTTTCCATATGGGAAACGAACGTTTTTAAATATGTTTTTTTTATATATCTTATTCCAAAGAACTGGTGCCTTTTTTGACCGTAAAGTCCAGTATAAAAAAATATCAACACATCCATATATATGCTTGGTGGGGTCTGTTACTAGCTCCGTTTTTTTATTATATACTTTTTGATAAGGATATTCTAGCACATCAATACTTTTATCTTTTAATAGTATTTCCATATTGTAAAAATATGTGTCTTTTTCAATAGTGTCATCTGAGTCAACAAATGTAATATATGATCCAGTAGCTCTATCTAATCCTTCATTACGCGCTGAACTTACTCCATTATTTTTTTGATGGATTACAATAATACGTTTATCATTCAATGCATATTCATCACATATCTTACCTGAATTATCAGGAGAACCATCATCAATAAGAATTAATTCAAAATCAGTAAATGCCTGATTTAATATACTTGAAATACATTCATGTAAATATAATTCTACTTTATATACAGGAATAATAATACTTAAGGTAGGTCTCATTTCTTTATTTTTTTTATCATGCGGTTGCTAAAATCTCTAATACCCTGTGTGAATGCATACATTACAGTAAAGCTAATAATAGAATATACAAATGTAGTTATAATAGCATATATAATCCATGATTTATAAGAACTTGTCGGATTAATTGTGATTGTTGATTTTAATATAATGTGACATAAAATCCATGATGAGATTATAATTAGTAAGTATTTAGAAAGGGTGAGCCAGTAACTCCATGAAGACGTTTTAAATCCCTTATAATATAGAAAATAAGGCTTCCATATACATACAATAAGTGTCATACTTATTAAAGGTCCCATTAAAACACCTTCTATACCCCAAAAACTTCCACAAATTATAGCTATACTTAAATTAAGTACAGCTTCTGTCAGAGGTGCCCATATATCACTAAATAATCCAAATCCATAAATGTATTGATCATTAGTGCCTCGTGTTTGCAATATAAATGAATTTGCAAGAATAAGTATAAGTATTGATTTATTCATAATATAATTACCTCCTAACCATAAAGAAATAAAAGGCTCGATTAAGTGATATAAAGAAAAAATAAATATACCAGCTATATAATAGCGTATTGATGTTAATTCCCAAAATACTTTTTCAATTTTCTTTCTATCACCTTCTGCAATAAGGTTACCAACACCTCCCCCTGTACTTCCTAAAATATTATTGATTAATCCACTTAGTTTGTCTGTTATTAATGTGTAATTTGAGTAAAAAGCAACTGATTTTAATGATGAAAAAGCGAAAACCAGAAAAGGCGAGGTTTGTGATAATACAAAGGTTGCTATTTTATGTACAAAAAGTTGTTTTGTAAATTTCATTACATCAGGATATTGTTTGAACAATATTTTCCCTTTCTTAATGTTTGTTGAAAGCCAAGGATATGTATGATTAATTTTCTTGTTAAGGACTATGCTAAATAAAAAGCCAAAAGCTAGTTCTATACTAATCCAATAATAATAATTTTTAGTATAATAGGCAAGAAGCATTTGAACTAAGGATTTAATTACAAGAGATGTTTGAAGGTATCCTACAATAACATAATTTTTTTGATCAGCACTTAATAATGTTTCTCTGTAGTTTATAAAATAGCTAATTAATGAAGAGGCCAGAAATGAAAAGTATGCGAAATAAATAATGCTTAGACTAAAACTTGTTTTAGAAAATATGAATGGTATAAAACATCCTAAAACTAATCCTACGGCAAGAATTATTATTCCTATTTTTCTGTATATATATCCGAAAACAGATATTATTTCGTTTATTTCATTGTGATTGTTATTGTATATAGGCTTATAGAGTACATATCCAATTGCACTTCCCACACCTAATTCTGCTAAGTTCAAAAAGCTGAGAAGGTTTCCGATGGTACTTGTTAACCCTACAAAATCAGCCCCTAAACAGTCTAAAAAAATCTTTCGCGTAAAGAATGAAAGAGCTAAAGTAATAAAATAGAAAATTAGATTAACTCTTGCGTTTAGAATACTTTTTTGTTCTCTCGATTCTTTCATTAGTTGTTTTTAATGTTATTATTATGCTGAAGTGTATTTATTTGTAGAAATGTAATGGCAATATCAATTAAGATTCTCTTGATTTGGCAAAGATAATATAAACCTTTCTATAGAGGGTAAAGCTTTAACGGAAAATATATGGGNAAAGTTTTTTTATAGGTATTCCTATTAATATAGTAAGGATTGTGCCACAAAGTAGTAAAAATAGGCCTTCTGAATATGTCCCTGATTCTAATGATGAAATATTTAAAAAAAATCGCAATATTTAAAGATAATTTATGTAAAGTGAAAATTAGTAGCGATTCTTTTCCTAAATATGAAAATATAGTTTTTAGATGAGTTGATTTATAGTTTATTATATAAGATAGAAATATTATTATGAGAGCTCCACTTGTTGAAGAAAGTAGATGTAAAATAAAGTTTTTATCAATCACATTATTGATAGAGTTTGTGCTCAAACCACAAAAAATATTCCTATTCCTTTGGCGATATCAATTGTTTGGTTTCGTTCCATTCTAATTTAAACTAGAATGTTTATAGATTATTTATAAGATCTTCACTAACATACTTTTCGGTGTTGTATACCGGTATAATAACATTTGCTTTGGGATTTGTCATAAGTCGGCCTGTTGATAACTTTCTTAAACTATTAAACAAATATAGCATAATCATTTAATAAAAAGGAACTATTTTTGCGCATTTTTTTAAGAAATAGAAATAATATGAGTAAAGAACCTAAAACAACAGTTATGAAAGAAGATTTAGAGAAAGAAATGAGAGAAGTACAGAGTGAAATTGATTTTCATACAAAAGAACTGCATAAAAAGCTGACAAAGCAAAAAGAGTTATCAAAAAAGTTAGGGCGGAACAAGAAATCGATTGCGCTTGAGTGGACAGTTTCTCCACATCTTTTTTTTTCATGCCTTTGATCAATGGATTGCTGATGGTTGGCTGCTCACAAATGGTGGTGTTAATCGTGCACTTACAGCGCATGTTCTTTGCCAATTTATTCGATTCCGCTCTTCTAAAGGAGGAAAAGATCAATATCTTTCGGAAAATACAGTGGCTCAGTATCTGAAAAAAGAGCACCTAAACGAGGACTACTAACGTCTGTTTTTAACGAATAATTTATATTTCAGGAATTAATTAAAGATACAAAGTTTTACATAACTGGTAATGAATTAGTTACATGTATCTAATTTACTTCAAAAATACAGACAAATAGTTATAAATATTTTTCTTGTAAATGTAGAACTTTGTATCTGCAATTTTAATGAATAATAAATGAAGAACATTACAGTTTTTTCTGGTTTTAACAAACCATTGGGGAATAAGGATTTGCGGGAGTTTTTGCGGGATGTGAAGAATGGTCGTTTTAGGGCTGAAGTTGAAAATATTCGTTCGTTAATCAGGGAAGGAAATGAAGAAGAGGCCCAGAAACTGAAGAAGTTGCTTACCGCTGTCACTATTTGCGCACTGTATATCGGTGGTAGGAGAGATGCAAATCTTACAAAATACTGTGGAATGGTGATTCTTGATTTGGACGATCTTTCGCCCGAAGAGGTAGTTCGCCTGCGAGCTGTGATTGAAGCGGATAAACATACGTATGCTTGCTTTGTAAGTCCCGGTGGATTGGGGCTGAAGGTGCTGGTTCCCGTTGCTCGTGAGGATGGCTCACTGCCTGTTGATATAGAAGAGATTAAGAAATTCCACAGGGAGGCGTATAGCAGGGTGATGCGTTATTACAAGGTTTTAACCTCGGCTACTATTGATGTGTCGGGTAAAGATGTGGGCCGACTTTGTTACGTGAGCTATGATCCGCTTCTTTTCCTAAACGAACGGGCAGATGCTTTTATAGCAGGAATTAAGGATGCGAAAGAGATTCCCTTAAAGAATGATGAAAAGGGTGTGTGCACTGAAGAAATGAGCCCGGAAACCATTTTTAGCAAGTGTGTGCGTTATACCACGAAAAAACAGACTTACAAAGAAGGAAACCGCAATGTGTATATAAATCTGTTGGCTAATAATTGCAATAGGAG
>Ga0065701_1002983_pt1 | contig 14765 bp, 15 predicted proteins | sample Biomet1_FD_59088 | JGI IMG/M metagenome (GOLD analysis project Ga0065701, IMG submission 59088) | Microbial communities from bioreactor (seeded with anoxic lake sediment) at LBNL, California, USA - Biofuel metagenome 1 version 3... | ecosystem: Engineered > Bioreactor > Anaerobic > Unclassified ...
ACGAGGAGATCAGGAAAGTAGTTCAAATCCTCGCCCGAAAAACCAAGAATAACGTCATTTTAATCGGCGAACCAGGCGTGGGCAAAACTGCCATCATCGAAGGTCTGGCGGAACGTATCGTCAAGAACGATATTCCTAACACATTGAGAGACAAAGAAATCTATGAACTAGACATGGGCTCTCTCGTGGCTGGAGCCAAGTATCGCGGCGAGTTTGAGGAGCGTCTCAAAGCGGTCTTAAATAAGATCAAGAGCTCGAACGGAAATATCATACTTTTTATCGACGAAATTCACCTCATTGTTGGAGCCGGAAGAGCCGATGGAGCTCTTGACGCCAGCAACATGCTTAAGCCCCTTTTGGCCCGCGGCGAGATTGACTGCATTGGAGCCACCACCCTCAACGAGTATCGCGAGTACATCGAAAAGGATCGCGCGCTTGAACGGCGCTTCCAACCGGTTCTCATCGGTGAGCCGAGTGTGGAGGACACCATTAGCATCCTCCGCGGGCTCAAAGAGCGATTTGAGTCGTTTCATGGCGTTAAGATTACCGACAACGCCTTGGTCGCGGCGGCCACCTTAAGCAATCGCTACCTCACCAACCGCTTCCTTCCGGATAAGGCCATCGACCTCGTGGACGAGGCCTGTGCGGGNATCAAGGTGGAAATCGAATCCATGCCGACCGAACTCGACGAGGTGAACCGCAAGATTCGCCAACTCGAAATTGAGAAAGTGGCTTTGCAGAAAGAAAAAGACGAGTCTTCGCAGAAGCGTCTTTTCACCTTGCAAGCCGATCTCAACACTGCCCAAATGCAAATGGACGAACTGAACAAAAGATGGAACGTGGAAAAGCAGGAGATCAACGAAGCGAAGACCCTTAAGGGCAAACTCGAAAAGGCCAAGTTCGATCTCGGCGTCGCCTTTTCTCGCGGCGAGTACGAGAAGGCCAGCGAACTGCAATACAAGACCATCCCAGACTACGAGAAGCGTTTGGCCACGCTGGAGAATGAATCCAAGTCCGGCGAACACCTCGTGGATGAGGTCGTCGACGAAGAAGCCATCGCCAAGATTGTTTCTAAAATGACCGGCATCCCTGTTTCCCGTATCGAAAAAGGGGACCGAGAGAAGGTCTTGGATTTAAAGGACACTCTCGCCAAGAGGGTCATCGGCCAAGATCAGGCCATCAGTCTCGTCAGCAANGCCATCCTCCGTCAAAGAGCGGGCATTAAGAACCCGAACCGNCCTATTGGCTCNTTNTTGTTCCTCGGTCCCACCGGCGTTGGCAAAACCGAAGTGGCTCGCGCCCTCGCGGAAGCCCTCTTTGATAACGAGAACAACATCATCCGCATCGATATGTCGGAGTACATGGAGAAGTACAGCGTTTCACGTCTCATCGGAGCGGCCCCTGGTTACGTGGGCTACGAAGAAGGTGGACAACTGACTGAAAAGGTCCGCCGCAACCCCTATTCGGTGGTGCTCTTCGACGAGGTGGAAAAAGCCGATCCGGAAGTCCTTAACCTTTTGCTTCAGATCCTTGATGACGGACGTCTCACGGATTCGCAGGGCCGCTTGGTTGACTTCAAGAACACCATTCTTATCATGACGAGCAACCTCGGAAGCGAGGAGCTCCTCGAAGGTCATCGCGAGCAGGTCGAGCCTTTGCTCCACCGAGCTTTCAAACCGGAATTTCTTAACCGGATTGACGAGATTGTGTTCTTCAATCCCCTTCCGAAAGACGTTCAGTACAAGATCGTGGAGAAGATGCTCGGCGAACTCAACCAGCGGCTCGTCGAACAGTTNTACTCCTTTACCTTCACCTCTCGTCTCAAGCAGTGGATTCTCGACAGCGCCTATTCGCCCGATTACGGAGCGAGGCCGTTACGCCGCTTCATCCANGACCAAGTCGAAACCGCGGTGGCGACCGCCATCGTGGAAGGTCGAATCAACACCACTGACACCTACCAAGTCGATGTGGTGGACGGAATGGTTACCATCACCGCCATCGATCAAAAGGCCTAACAAAGCAAGGGTCCGCCTCACCGACGGATCCTTTTTTGTGCGAAAATCAAGGTATGTCTATCCAGTTAATTCTGGCTCGGAAATACCTTCAACTAGGGGATATTAAGCGCAATAGCAAGATACCCGAGCCTCAGGGTGTTACTTCTTTTAAGAGCCTCCGTTATCTGGAGGGTCACGGAAAATGGCACGAGTTGGACATCTATCGCCCCACCGACAAGGAAGGCCCCCTTCCTCTCCTAATCGTGGTCCATGGGGGCGGCTGGTTCTATGGCGACAAAGAAATCTATCGACCCTACGCCATGGATTTGGCTCGGAGAGGTTTTGCCGTCATCTGTTTTAGCTATCTTTTGTCTCCGGAGGCTCACTTTCCGCAGCAGCTCATCGAGTTGGATGAGGTTCTCTCTTTTGTTTCTGAGCACAGTGAGAAGTTCGGTTTCGATCTAAAGAACGTCTTTCTCGTGGGCGACAGCGCCGGGGCCAATCTGAGCGCTCAATACGCCACCATCGCGACAAATCCGGAATACCGGAAGCTCTTTTCTATGAAAACCAAGGTGAACATACGGGGTCTAGGCCTCAACTGTGGACTCTATTGCCGGCTGGGCTATAACTTTACGCATCTTGACCCTTCCGCTCCCCAAATGTGGGATTGGTATCTTGGTAAAAAGAGGAACCCCACCGATCCGCGTTACGTAAATCCTCCCCAACCTCACAAAAGATTTCCCACCTTCGTTCGTAATGACTGCGGAAAAGGATTTCATCAAGAAATTTGACTCCGCCCCTAGTGGCCCGTTCTCAAAGAATTGGGAATTCACTTCCGTTAATAAGGAATACGCGTCCAAAAAGGGCAAGAAACTTCAACATGTCTTTCATTTGAACGTCACCAATGAACAAGCCATCTTGGCCAATGATGAAGAGTGCGCCTTCTTCCGCAGTCTGATGTCGGATTAGGATGCTTTTGCTCGGTTCTCGGATTGGGTTCCGAAAACGGAGGGAAAGTTTCTAGAGTAAAATGGTCTTATGTTTAGCGAAGACAGCCTATCCACTCGCGAAAAGGCCCTCCGTCGTGACCGCGACGCCCGCAAGGCGCTTCTAACGGCCTCGACCAAAGGAGAGAAGCTCCGCCTTTTGCCTCACCGGTCTTTGACCTGTCTTTTCTACCAAGGGATTGAGCCCCAATTACTTTTGTTCATCCACGGAGGCGGCTTCTGCTTCAAGAGCCCACTAGATGATGATGAGTATTGTTCCTTTCTCCGCGACACCTATGGTTTTTCCGTTCTTAATCTCGATTTTTCCACCTCCGCGAAGAAACCTTACCCCGCTCAGCTTCTCGAGATGGAAAACGAATACTTCCGTCTCCTTGCTTTGAAACCCGAACTCTTCAAAGCCCCTCTTTATCTTCTGGGCCTTTCGTCGGGTGGCAATATGGCTGCGGCCCTGACCCTTCTGCTACGTCGGCAAGACCAACCAGTGTCTGGACTGGTGATGGATTACCCCTTACTTGATTTAACGAAAGATCCAAAAACCCGCCCTGTTTTTCCGGAAACTTTCCCAGATTGGCTACTCGAGGATTGGATGGATCTTTATTGCCCCTTCCCGGAACTGCGGGAGAACCCCTTGGTTTCCCCTCTAAGGATGAACGTCGCGGATGCTTCCCTCTTTCCGAAAACCTATGTGGTAACGAGCGAAACGGACCGCCTGCGCGATGACGGGGTGGCTTTTGCCTCCCTGTTGGCCCGTAACGGCGTCCAAACCGCCCACTTCCAAGCTCGGGAGCGGCATGGTTTTCTCGAACGGAACATGAAGAATATTTCTACGAAACCCGACGACCCCGGTGTCCTCTATGCGAAAAAAATAACCAGGCAAACCTTTGCCTGGCTTTATGATCAAAACGATTGACGCTTAATCAAGCTTTTCCCAGCGAAGCGCGAGCAAAAAGCCGACCATCAAAGGTAAGCCGACGATGTAGATGACCCATAGCGACCACCCGGTGTTTTCCGGCTTCATATAAATGCCCATGCTGATGTAAATGGCAGTCAGAACAGTCCAATCCGAGGCGATCCAGAAACCGACCGCCTCTTTTTTCATCCGCCAACGGGTGAAGAAGATGGCCACAATGAGGCAAGAGACCGCGGCCGCCCATAAGAAAGGGATCCACACCAAATCTTTGTCCGGGTTGTTGGTGATGACGGATCCAGCGCAGATGACGGTGGCGACGAAGAAAACGAACACGAGGCTAACGACTATGGCGAACCAGTGGCGGCGGGCCATNGTNGGCTTGGCNTCCTTGGNNTAGAGCTTTTTGTTGTCTTCGGTCGGCACGTGGGTCAGGTAATCGAGGGTGACNCCATAAAAATCCGCTAATTGCTGGAGGGTNGCCAAATCCGGCANCGTCTCGCCATGCTCCCATTTGGAGATGGCCTTGTCGCTATAGGAAAACTTTTCCGCCAACTCACCCTGGGTGAGATTGCGGGTTTTCCGTAAGTCGGCCAGGTTCTTGGCCACGATTTGGTTGATGTCTTCCATAGGGAACAATATAGAGCAAGTGCCCTCCGTAAGCAAACGGCCGTCTTTTCTTTAGAAACAAAAGGCGTCCCGTTGCGGACGCCCCTAACTTATCGGTCAGCGTAATCGTCGAAGTTTTGGCTATCGGTCGGATTCAGAACCAAATACGACCAGTTGGCCGCTTGGCTAAGCACGACGCCATAGACAAGGACGGATTCTTTGTCCTCGCCGTAATTCGTCCGCTCTTCATTCTCATTGATGTTTTCCATTACGAAGATCCTCCTTTTTTGATTGTTTTTTTTGGTATTCGGAAGGGAGTCATTGACTTCTGCTCCCGTCCTGAATATAGCGGAAAGTAGACCCCACACAAGCCCTTTGCCTTTGAAAACGGTTTCGGGTAGCGCTTTCTGAAAAGGCTTTCACGAAAAGTGCCGATAAATACTGATGTTCTTTTAACGAGAGATTGATGGATTTCTAAGGGTCAAAAGACGAAAAATGTCAATTTGGGTAATAAAGCAAGCGTAAGGACCCTTTTTAGTCTAGAATAGCGGCAGGAGGTACATTTAAAACATCAAATATTATGTACAGTGAGGAGAGCAAATCCTCGAACTTAGCCAAATTCCTATCGGTTTATGACTATGTGTTCGTGGATACGTGTTCTCTTATGGAAGACAGTTTCCCCAGTTTCATGGATACCCTTGCGGCATCTAAAGAGTATTGGAAAGACGGGTTACGTGTGATCGTCATTGGCGAATGCGTTCAAGAGCTCGAGAAACATTCAAAGAGCAAAGAGAAAGAGGCCTTAGAAGCCCGCATCGAAGCCAAGCGTGCGTTAAAGATTCTGCACCACGACAAGTGGCATGGAAAAACATTAGAAATCACGAAAGCCACGACCAAAGATGGCTTCGCCGATCACGCCTTATTTACCCAAGTTTCCTCTCTTCGGATCCAAAACAAGATCCTGATCATCACTCAGGACAAAACCCTGACGACGGATTTGAAAAAGCTGAACGCCCTCGATTCGCAGCATGGCCGCTTCTTAGCGGTCTATCGCTTGAATCAAGCAGGCGATCTCGAAGAAAATCCGGGCGAAAGTGGAACACCNTACCATAGAGAAAACGCGAGACCAAGCGTCTCAAATGATTCGAAATACGTTGATAATCGTCGAGGCCACGGTTTNTTTCATCGTGACCGTCCGCAACCTATCGTCGAGGAGAAAACTCCCCTCCCCGTTAGCAAACCGGAAGAAGTCGAAAGCCCAGTGGCTGCCGCCGATCGCCGCCTCTGCGCCAATTTGTTGAATTCTAATTATCCGCTGGAGAAGAAGATCGCCGACATTTCCTCTCAGCTGACTTTGCTGGCGACCTTTAAGCCCGAAGAGCTCACCAAGCTCTCTTTGGCCTACACGGTCGATCAGCTGAAGGGCGAACTGGTTCGCCTCGGGGGCAAACCCGTGGTGGCCGCTAAGCCGAGCGAACCCGTGAAAGCGGTGGAACCGGTTAAGCCCCAGGAACCAGCCAAGATCGTTGAGGCCCCGAAACCCGTGGTTTCGCTTGCCAAACCTATGCCGCTTCAACCCGTTAAACCGGTTGAAAAACCTTTCGTTCCCGAAGTTTCTAAACCCCATTATTGGTTCGAATTTGGGCGCACGTCCGAAGACGCCATTCGGGCCGTCGGTTCCCATGATGGACTGATGTTCCGCGATCCTTCGATTCCTTTCTTCAAGGGAGTCCATGGACCCGTGGATCTCACGACCGATGATTTAGGGAAGCTTTCCGCGCAAATTGGCGTTCTGAAAACCGGCGAGAGCAAGGAATTGCCCCTCGCTTCGTTTACTCTCCACGTCGAGAAAACGGAAAAGGACTTCAAAGCCTACCTGATCAAGCCGCAGAGCAAGCCTCTCGAGCCAGTTAAGCCCGTCGAAGCGCCGAAACCCATTGAGGTTATTAAACCCCTCGAGCCCGCGCGCCCTGTCGAGACGGCCAAACCCGTTGAAGCTAAGACTGTCGCGCCCGTTCCCGAGCCGACGCCGATCGTTCATCATGCCCGTGGTAGGAAGCCGGTCTCCGCTCCGACCGCCCCTGCGACCCCCATTTCCACCCCGAATAGCACCACCGCGGTTCCGCAAGGAGCCAACCTGATCGTTGGAGTGCCTAACGACAACGCCAAGGCCTATATCGAGCGCAAGAGCCGTCGCGAAGACTCCCAGACCCTGTCCATCGTCAAACAGGACGGATCGAAAGCCCCCGACACCATCTCGCCGCTTCAGAAGAAGTCACCTTCTCCTAAAAAAGCCCCACGGAAGACTGAACCCGCTAAGAAACCCCTCGCCCCCAAAAAGGCCGAGCCGGTCAAAAAGGTGGAACCAGCCAAAAAGCCCGCTCAGCCGAAAGCCGCCAAGCCCGTCGCCCCGAAGAGGGACCCAAAACTTGCGGCTATCGCCCTGACCGACAAGAACCTCAACGCCAAGATCAATAACCCGAACTATCCTGTGGATAGCAAGATTAAGGATCTCCAAGCCCAAGAGGTCCTCGTCAAGGCCCTCAGTCCGGAGCAGCAAGCCAAACTCTTCTTCCCCGCCTCGAAGATCGCCGCCAAAATCGCCGAGCTCAGCAAGAAGTAAAACGGAATAGCCATCGTCGCCTACCCGGTTGACGATGGCTTTTCTTCATTCCTCTTCTAGGTATTCTTTCCGATGGTTACAGGTCAAAATACTCAAAAAAGAATAGTTCTTTAAGTAATTTTGAACCTGTGATAATGTAAGCGGGCTTCAAGAAAGTTACTTTTGAAGCGGATAGGCGTATAAATAGAACCATGGAAAGCACAAACATCTCTGTCAAAAACGAAAAAGTTTGGAAGTTTAATCTCACCTTTATAATGGCGGTTTTAGGCCTTGCCGTTTGCGGGCTTGGAATCTCCAACGTCTTTAAGACTGCCTCCCTTCAAACCGCTGAATATTTCGTTAACGCCGCGATGCTCATTGTCCTGGCCCTGACTTTCTTGGCATTAGCCATTTTGAGCGGTTTCCGGAAGTTCAAAAACTCCAGCAAAATCGGCTTTGTCTACGTAGTTCTCTTTATCCTCATCGTCTATTTACTCACTAGAATCATTTGGACCGGGGCCGCTCTTAATGGCCGGGTCGAGGCCATTCTGGCCGATTTACACCAATTACACCACCGATGTCACCCGCCAATACTGCGGCCGATCTTGTCATCCGGAAGAGCCAGTCCATTGTGACCTTTGGCCTCATTGCCTTAATCGGCGTGGGATCCTTGATCTATTTCGCCACGATGAAGACGCTCGACGGGGAATCCCGTTGGCCGTATCTGCTTGCCTTTGGTCTGACCCTTCTTGCCTTCTACCTCGTGGCCTACAACGAAATCAATTTCTTAAATAACACTTCGAACCTCGACGTGAATTTCTGGGCCCTATTCGGTGAGAGCCGTGCCCCGGTGCTTTCTCTTCTTTTCATCTTCGTGGTAAACATCACTAATGACTACGATCCAGACCAAGACCGCCAACTTGCCAAGCTGGCCCCCGCAAAATAAATAGTAAGTGTGGATTTGAAGATTTTTAGTCAAGGAAAGCGATGAAACCAAAATCAATTGTCGAAGGACTCATCTCGTGGATTGTCGCACTCGTTTTGCCCGTAGTGATGTTTTTTATTATTTTTTATTTGCTTTGGCAACCGAGGCCTCCAAGGTTGGATTGATTCCCTCTTCATTCCTGGTATTGTCGTTTTACTAATCAATGGGCAACTTTTCATCCATAGGATGGGCACTTTTGACGTTTTGTTCTATGGATTTTACCGCCTTTTTGAATCGTGGAGAAACCCTGTGGACAAGAAGTACGATAACGCGGGCGACTACCACCTCGCGATGGACGCAAAACGGCAAAAAAACAAGCCATATTATCTTCCGTTCATCGTTGTCTCCGGCCTCCTTCTGATTGCTTCCTTGGTTTTACTTTTGCTTGAGAACTCCCTAGTGGGCTGAATAATGGCCTAAAAATTAATCATTGACAATTTTCGGTTCTCTTTTATTGTTGTGCTATGACTTTTGGAAAGGAGTCAAAAAAACATGAAGAATAAGAAAATCGCATTGGTTCTTGTTCTCGCTGCTATGCCCTTAGTCGCTTGCACACCGACTAGCAGCAGTTCGGGATCAACACCGGCTACATCCAGTAGCGCGTCTGTCGCTTCATCTTCTGTTTCTTCCTCCGCGGGCCCCGTTGACAAACGGGCAAACGGCGTNATTAACTACGCCGCAGCTCCTTACGCTGAGAAGAACAAGATGATNGCCGCCGAGGAAGGNTACATCCTCGACAACTTCTTAGGAGGCATCCCNCTCTANGATAGCGGCGGAACCGTCCTCTACAATTCTCGTCTCTCTGGCTTGCTCCCGAACTACATCCCTAACTATGGGTTTGGTGTCGGACGCGCCACCATCACCGCCGACTTGGCCGGTGAGCAGACTGCCGCCTTTAAGCGGTACTACCACGGCTTCGAGACCGCGAACCCGGCCACTTATAACGCCGCTAACGCTAAGGACAGCGTTTCCAGCGATATGAACGACATGTTCACTCTCGCCTACTACCAGATCAAACCGAACGCCACCAGCGATGGTTACGAATGGTACCCGGTTCTTGCCACGGAAAAGCCGATTGCCATCGACGCCGACGAGAACGGCATGTCCACGAAGTGGAAGGTGAAGGTTCACGCCAACGAAGACGGGTTTGTCTACAATACCCTCTCCACTAAATCGAACCTCGCCGCCTTCAAAGGCCAGAAGATCCAACTCGAAGACTACCTCACGATGTACAAACTGACGCTCGACAACCAGTGGAACCGCGCAAGCGATATGTCTAACCCCACCGGCGGCTTCAAGGGCGTTCAGGATTACTCTGACGATATCTCGGCTGGCCGGACCGGCGATTGGTCCAAGGTTGGCATTCAGATTAACGCTGCCGATAACTCGCTCGAATTCGAGTTCCTCACCAAGAAGAACCCCTTCTACGCGATGTACTACGTCTCTAGCGGAATGTATGCACCGCTTCCTGCGAACTTCATCACCGCGCTTGATACCTACAAGACCGGTACCCAGACTGGCGCCAGCCTCTACGGCATCTTCAACGACAAAGGCGCCGGCGCTAGCGGCCTTGACGGAGTCGATTCCGTCCTCTCCATTGGCACCTACATGCCTGAGTTAATTGAAGACGGCACTCAGCTCGTCTTCAAAAAGAACGACACCTCCTGCGTCGCCTCCGAGTTCCACTTTGCCGGTTACAAAGAGTGGATCTGGACCGCTGCCGCTCAGAGCTCCACTTACGCTTACGACCAGTACAAAGCTGGCTTGCTTGATGCCGTCGGCGTTCCTNCCTCCAAGATTGCGGCCGAGTCCAACAACCCCGAGAAAACGCAAGACCAAGGGCGACACCGTCTGGAAGCTTCAGGTCAATGGTTGCAACCAAGATCGTTGGAATGAACTCTTCGGCGACAATGGCGAAATCTCCCGTCAAGGAGACAATGCCTACGCCGTCAAGCCTGTCATGAGCAACAAGAACTTCCTCAATGGCGTTTACGCGTCCATCGACCGTGAGTCGTTGTCCAACATCCTTGGCCGCACTCCGGCCATGGGCTATCTCTCCGACGCTTATGACTACGATCCTGAACTTGGCTTAGCCTATCGCAACAGCGATGAAGGCAAGGCCGTTCTCGCCGACCGCGATCCCGCGACCTTTGGTTTCAATAAGACCAAGGCCGAAGCCCTCTTCGACGTTGCCATTCAGCAGGAGCAAGCCAAAGGCAATTACCTTGGCGGAACTGCCGCTGAACCGGTCACCATCACACTCGATGCCTGGTATCAGGATCAGGGTGGTATTGACCAAGAAGGCGGAATCGAAGCCGGTTACATCGAAGAAGCCTTCAACGCCGCTTGCCAAACCAAGTACGGCGTGAAGCTCGACATCGTCGATTACGCGCCGACCGTTTGGTCCGACGTCTACTACAAGCACATGATGATCGGTAAGTTCGACTTTGGATTTGGTTCGATCAGTGGCAACACTCTCGACCCGCTCTCCTTCCTTGACACCGTTTGCTCCGACAACCGTTCTACCTTCACCCTCAGCTGGGGTGCTGATACCTCTGTTTGCGAGTACGACGAGGAAACCAACATCGGATCCATCATGTACGACGACAAGGCTTGGTCCTTCGACGCCCTCTTAGAAGCCGGCACTGCTGGTACGATCGTCGCCAATGGCGAATCCACTCCTGCCTTCTTCTATGGTGCGGATTCCGCTGGTGGCGAAGCTGATATCCCTGTTGCCGATTTCACGACCGGCACCAATGACTTCTCCTTCACCATGGGCTACTACGTCGACCCGCAGGTGACCATCACGATTGATCGGATTACCTGGTACAACCTTAACGATGGAGTGGAAACTCCGTTCGTGGTTGCCGACATCTTATCTGATGACGACAATGGTTTACTCACCATCACTGTCACTGGGTTCGATATGGCGCTTACCGCTCAGGATACTGGTTACTCCTACGGCTATGTGTGCATCTATTACACGCAGGTCGTTGCCGGGGTTTCGACCACTGGCCTTGAAAAAGACGTTGCTGTTGTCTTCTTCCAAGCCTAATTCTCCGTTGTAAGTCCTCAACCACTTGCAGCTCCTCTTGCTCACATCTGATTAGTCTCTTTAGTCTTACTGACTAAACACAAATTTGATGATAGAATGTTGCCAGCCTTTAAAGGGTTGGCAACATTTCTATCGTTTATGGGCAAAATTCGCATGAATTCGAACGAAAAAATTAACAGAAAGGATTATGTGAAATGTGGAAATACGTCCTTGAGAGGGTGATACTGATTTTTATCACCGCATTCATAATTCTTTCTCTTTCTTTTTTCTTGCTTAAACTCGTGCCTAACAATCCCGTCGGCACCAACATCCAACTCAAAGCTTTTTGGGATTCGCAAGTCGCTCTCGGCTTCGCTTACCGCGTGGCCGATGGCATCGGCGTGACGGCTGACCATAACGTCGAAATCAATAACATAACCTATTACTACAACGACTATTCCATTAGCCATCAGTACNTCGTGTGGCTTGGCAACATTGTCACCAAATGGGACTGGGGCACTTCGACTCATGTGCAAATCGGTTCCAGCGCCATGTCGATTATCTCTAACCGCCTTGGCGTTTCGATGAAGCTTAACATCCTTTCGCTCTTCTTCTCTTTGCCTCTAGGCTTCTTGTTTGGTATCACGACCGCTCTTAAGAAAAACAGCGTTTATGACAACATCATGCAGGTCGTCATCATGGTGGCCGTCTCCATCCCCTCCTTTGTCCTCATTTCCTTCTTGATGCTTGAACTCTCCAGCAACCTCAAATGGCTGCCTTTTGCGTGGCCGAGCAACTTGGAATCGATGTCAAATATCGTCAAAGGCTATGTCATTCCTATCATGTGCCTTTGCTTTGGCACGATCGCCGGGTTCACCCGGTACATCCGCGCCGAACTCACCGAAATCATGTCTTCGGAATTCCTCCTTCTCGCCCGTACGAAGGGCCTTACCAAGGGCCAGACGGTCATCCGTCACGCCCTTCGGAATTCCATGGTTCCGATTTTCCCNATGATCATCGGTCAATTCATTGGCATTCTCGGTGGCTCCATGATCTTGGAGCAACTCTATGCCATCCCTGGCATCGGCTACCTCTACGTGACCGCGCTTAACGCCCAAGACTATAACATCGTCATGACCGACATGGCCGTTTACACCATCATCGGCCTTCTCGCTACTTTAATCGTTGACCTCTCGTACGGACTTGTTGATCCTCGTATCAGAATGGGGGCTAGAAAATAATGTCAACNAAAAAGACCATTAACAACGGAGTGGAGCCCTCCATGATGAATACTGATAATAAAGATAACGTCCTCAAAGGGATTTCTGATCAAGATTTTACGTTCGTTCAGATGGACAAAACCATCCACGACGTTCGCTTCGAGACTAGGCCCACCTCCTTCATGGGCGACGCCATGAGGCGTTTCATCAAAAACCGCTCCAGCGTCGTCGCCTCGGTGATCCTTGGCCTCCTCATCGGTTTTGCCAGTTTTCGTCCCAATTTTGAATACGAGCGACATCGAAACTGTTCACCCTGATTACATGAACCTTCCTCCCCGTTGGTTCGACGTGAATTCCTCCGGGTTCATGGATGGAACGACCTCCGTCAAGGGCGTCGTTGGTTACGATTCTACCGGTCCCGTCAATGCCCAAACCGATCTGGCCAACGTTTTGCCGGCCGGCACTTCCTTTAGATCAGATTGCATTGTGCCAGGCTCATTAAAGAGTTCCTGGGCCGTGGTCGGCTCTTCGACTGAGTATGGCTACGGGGGATCGTATGGTTTCCGGGCCGGAAACCACCGCGACGATCCGTCGACGTTTACCCCTTATGCTACATTTGATGTGACGGTTCCTTACACCATCTCGGTGTCCTTTGACCGCGAGGCCATCGCCAAAGAGGAGCTTCCCGCTGAATATTCTCTCTTCGCCAACGTCTATTTCGATCCGGCCGCCGTTGCCCCAACGAGGGTGCCGCTCTATACACCTTCTCAAGCTTTGGATTTTTCTGATGTTTCCATCAACACCGTTTCGAATTTGATTTCTTCTGCGATTCCATCCGGGACCGTCGGTACCTCTTTCCGGACGGCCTTTGGCCTCTCCATCAAAACCAACAAAGAGTACGACATCTCAACGATTGGATCCTACCCCTGCATTTATCTAAGTTCCTTCCAAATCGGCCGCACTGATGCGGTGGTGGACGGAACGTATTCTACCTTCAGTTTTACGGACGGAAACGAGATGTATCGTCGTTCTTCCTCTAGTGACGTTGCCACGAAGGCGCGGGCTTGGTCGACCGACAATTATGGCACTACCGCCATTTACGGCGTCCATTACATCGTTTGCGAATTCCGCTACGACAACTACAAACACTCCTTTGGGGAACTCAACATGGTCGTGCCTTTTACAGAGGCCGAAGAATTCATTGCTAAGGGTTGGATGTCCCTTGACCCCAAAGACGTTAATTCCTTCAAGATTCTAGACGACAAGTGCCCCATCAGGTCCATTTCCTCCATAGACGAGGAGCCGTATACCTACTATGACAACAATGGGAAGAAACACACTGGCTACGCCTACACGCTTAACTGCACGCACNAGCATGTACCGGAAATATGGCTTCTCAGAGATCCCGTCTTACTTCTTCGGCACCAATAAAAAAGGATGGGATTACTTCAAGTATCTCTTCACNGGTCTNCGCACCTCTTTGATCCTTGGCGTCTTAGCGGCCGCCATCAATATCTCCTTCGGTCTCGTTTGGGGTTCTGTTTCCGGCTACTTTGGCGGCTGGACCGACATCCTGATGGAACGCTTTACCGAAATCCTTGGTGGTATGCCATGGATCGTCGTCATGACCCTCTGTATTTTGACTCTCGGTCAGAACTTCTGGACCTTCTTATTGGCCCTCTGCCTTACTGGTTGGTTAGGCGTCTCGGCGGAGGCTCGAGAGCAGTTTTACCGCTTCAAAGGTCGAGAATACGTTCTCGCTTCCCGGACCTTGGGCGCGAGCGACGCTCGTCTTATCTTCAAACACATTCTTCCTAACGGTATCGGCACCATCGTCACCGGTTCGGTCCTCATGGTTCCAAGCGTCATCTTCTCCGAGGCCACCATCTCCTACTTGGGACTCGGCCTCAAGGGCATGAAGAGCTTTGGCGTCGCCCTCAGCGAAGCCCAAGGGCAGCTCTCGGATCAACCGTACCTTATCGTCTGCGGCTCGATCATCGTCTCCGTCCTCATGATTTGCTTCAACCTCTTCGGCAACGGCTTGCGAGACGCCTTTAACCCCTCGCTGAAAGGAGCTAATGAGTAATATGGCCAAACAAGCTTTGCCTATTATCGATTTCGCCAATTCCGTCGGGACCGTCCCCGAGGGCAAGTCGGTGAAATTATCGGTTCGGGATCTCTCGATCTCTTTCTACACGGACAAAGGGCGCGTCCACGCCGTCCGGGGCGTTTCCTTCGACCTCTATCGGGGTGAGACGCTTTGCATCGTCGGCGAGTCGGGCTCCGGCAAATCCGTCACCAGCCGCACCATCATGGGCATCCTTAGCAACAACGCCCACATCGATTCTGGCTCCGTCACCTACGAAGGCGAGGACTTAACCAAGGTTTCCGAGGAAGAGTTCCATCG
>Ga0065701_1000161_pt1 | contig 14706 bp, 14 predicted proteins | sample Biomet1_FD_59088 | JGI IMG/M metagenome (GOLD analysis project Ga0065701, IMG submission 59088) | Microbial communities from bioreactor (seeded with anoxic lake sediment) at LBNL, California, USA - Biofuel metagenome 1 version 3... | ecosystem: Engineered > Bioreactor > Anaerobic > Unclassified ...
TTTAGGGCACCTCTAAAAACGTATGAAAAGAGGTATAATAGATTAAAAATAAGCTAACGAGGTATTGAAGATGAATTTATTTGGAGATAGCGACTATCTTGAAAAATTAAGTTTAAAAGGAGACCCTCTTGAGCGGCTAGAAAAAGTGGTTGATTTCGAGTGTTTTCGCCCAACTCTTAACCGGATTTTTAAGTATGATTTAAAAAACAAATCTCATGGTGGTAGACCGCCCTATGACCTTGTTTTAATGTTGAAAATTCTAATTTTACAACGCTTATACAATCTATCTGATGATGCAATGGAATATCAAATGATTGACCGGATTTCGTTTAGAAGATTCCTTAAGATTGATGACAAGGTACCAGACGCAAAGACTATCTGGAACTTTAGAAATCAGCTATCAAAATCTAATAGAGGAAACTGGCTTTTTTCTGCCTTTCAAGAAAAACTTGAATCACAAGGGATGATCGCTCATAAAGGACAGATTGTTGATGCAACATTCATAGAGGCGCCTAAACAACGTAATCCAAAAGACGAAAATGAATTGATTAAATCACAAGACTATCCAGAAGCTGTTATTCTTCATTCTGACCAAGGAAGCCAGTATACGAGTCTAGAGTATGAAGAGTTGCTTAAATACTATGGGATGACTCACTCTTTCAGTCGAAGGGGATACCCTTATCATAATGCCAGTCTTGAATCTTGGCATGGACATTTAAAAAGAGAGTGGGTGTATCAATTTAAATATAAGAACTTTGAAGAAGCCTATCAGAGTATTTTCTGGTACATCGAAGCCTTTTATAATTCAAAACGAATCCATCAAAGTTTAGGGTATCTTACACCTAATCAATTTGAAAAGGTAAGTGCTTAAAATAAAGGGTCTTCGGAATATATAGTGGAATTACTTTTTTAATAGTTTAAAAACAACTGGTGTTTAAATCGGATTTTCTAGTGGGATGTTAGGACAATCAATAGTATTAAAGTATCAATCACATACGAGTGATACGTTGGGAAAAAAATAAAATAGTCCAATTTACTTGACCGTGTACTATGGTACACGGTTTATAATATTCATGGGGTGAAATAAGATGATTTACCGCATTAGCGAGTTTGCAGAAAAATGTGGCGTTAATAAAGAAACGATTAGATATTACGAGCGAAAAAATTTACTACAAGAACCTCACCGAACGGAAGCTGGTTATCGGATATATTCATATGATGACGTTAAGCGTGTTGGGTTTATTAAACGAATACAGGAACTTGGATTTTCTTTAAACGAGATTTATAAATTACTTGGTGTTGTAGATAAAGATGAAGTTCGTTGTCAAGATATGTTCGAATTTGTTTCTAAAAAACAGATGGAAGTTCAAAAACAAATAGAGGATTTAAAACGAATTGAAACTATGTTAGACGACTTAAAACAACGATGTCCAGATGAAAAGCAATTACATTCGTGTCCAATAATAGAAACATTAACATGAGAGATTAACGAAAGGGGCTTTATTATGAATAAAATTAAGGTAAACATTCAAGGAATGACCTGTGCGGGTTGTGAAAAACACGTTGAATCAGCACTTGAAAAGATAGGTGCTAAAAATATTGAGTCTAGTTTTCGTCGTGGTGAAGCAGTATTTGAACTACCCAATGAAATTGAGGTTGAAAGTGCAATAAAGGCGATTGATGAAGCAAATTACAAAGCCAGAGAAATTGAAGAAGTATCATCACTAGAAAACGTGGCGTTAAGTAATGAAGACAATTATGACCTTCTTATTATTGGTTCTGGTGCTGCTGCCTTTTCATCGGCAATTAAAGCTATAGAATACGGTGCAAAAGTTGGAATGATTGAGCGTGGAACGGTTGGGGGAACCTGTGTGAATATTGGCTGTGTTCCGTCAAAAACTCTTCTTAGGGCAGGGGAAATCAATCATTTATCAAAAGACAACCCGTTTATAGGTTTACAAACATCCGCTGGAGAAGTGGATTTAGCTAGTTTAATCATGCAAAAGGATAAATTGGTGAGCGAACTTCGGAATCAAAAATATGTGGATTTAATTGATGAATATAATTTTGATTTAATTAAAGGTGAAGCAAAATTCGTTGATGCTAGTACGGTTGAGGTTAATGGGGCAAAGTTATCTGCAAAACGCTTTTTAATTGCAACAGGTGCATCGCCTTCGTTGCCCCAAATTTCAGGACTTGAAAAAATGGACTATTTAACTAGTACAACACTTCTTGAGTTAAAGAAAATACCAAAACGATTAACTGTAATTGGCTCAGGATACATTGGAATCGAGCTTGGACAACTATTTCATCATTTAGGTTCAGAAATAACGCTTATGCAAAGAAGTGAGCGACTTTTAAAGGAGTATGATCCTGAGATTTCAGAGTCAGTTGAAAAAGCGTTAATTGAACAGGGTATAAACCTTGTCAAAGGGGCAACTTTTGAGCGTGTTGAACAAAGTGGAGAGATAAAAAAGGTTTACATAACAGTAAATGGCAGTAAAGAAGTCATTGAATCAGATCAGTTACTTGTTGCCACTGGAAGAAAACCAAATACGGATTCTTTAAATTTAAGTGCAGCAGGTGTTGAAACTGGAAAAAATAATGAAATCCTGATCAATGATTTTGGTCAAACAAGTAATGAAAAGATTTATGCAGCAGGAGATGTGACGTTAGGACCGCAATTTGTATATGTAGCAGCCTATGAAGGTGGAATTATTACTGATAATGCTATCGGTGGATTAAACAAAAAAATAGATTTATCGGTAGTTCCTGCTGTTACGTTTACGAATCCGACGGTTGCAACGGTTGGTTTAACAGAAGAACAAGCAAAAGAGAAAGGGTATGATGTGAAGACATCTGTATTACCTTTAGATGCTGTTCCAAGAGCAATTGTAAACCGTGAAACAACCGGTGTATTTAAACTAGTAGCAGATGCAGAAACACTAAAAGTATTAGGGGTTCATATTGTATCTGAGAATGCAGGAGATGTCATCTATGCAGCATCATTAGCTGTTAAATTTGGCTTAACGATAGAAGATTTAACAGAAACCCTAGCACCATATTTAACAATGGCTGAAGGGCTAAAATTAGCTGCACTTACGTTCGATAAAGATGTTTCGAAATTATCTTGTTGTGCAGGCTAAGGGAACTTTTTTTACAACTCCCTATTCAAGTGAACCAGCTAATACTGTACTAAAGGTGTGCAGTAGTTTAGCAAAGTCTACAAAAGATTTCATACACTATTTTGCGATCACCCATTATATAAATGCTTTAAGGGATTTTCTAAGTGCATTTGTGGTCACAAAAATAATTTAACACTGATGATTTCGACATCAAATCTATAATTGATACCTTAACACCGCAGAGTAATAAAGGATGAACAATATGTCAGACTTATTATCCCTACCAGACATTAAAACAATAGAACCACCACAAGAAAATGAAACCGATATGATGTTTAAAGTTGAAGCAGTCGGACCACCTGAACGTTGTCCTGAATGTGGTTTTGACAAGTTGTACAAACACAGTTCAAGAAATCAACTAATTATGGATTTGCCCATTCGTTTAAAGCGAGTGGGCTTACAATTGAACCGTAGACGATACAAGTGTCGTGAATGCGGATCTACCTTCTGGGAACGCCTAATATCTGTAGATGAAAAGCGTAGTATGACCAAAAGGCTTTTAAAGTCCATTCAAGAGCAATCCATGTCTAAGACCTTTGTAGAAGTCGCAGAAAGCGTTGGTGTTGACGAGAAAACTATTAGGAACGTTTTTAAGGACTATGTGGCACTCAAAGAACGTGAATACCAGTTTGAAACTCCTAAGTGGCTTGGGATAGACGAGATACATATTATCCGTAGACCTCGGCTTGTATTGACTAATATTGAACGCAGGACTATTTATGACATCAAGCCAAACCGTAACAAGGAAACAGTCATCCAACGTCTTTCAGAAATTAGTGACAGGACTTATATTGAGTACGTCACAATGGATATGTGGAAGCCCTACAAAGACGCAGTGAACACTATCCTTCCACACGCTAAAGTGGTCGTAGATAAGTTTCATGTAGTTAGAATGGCTAATCAAGCCTTAGATAACGTCAGAAAGTCTTTGAAAGCTCATATGAGCCAAAAAGAAAGACGTACCCTTATGCGTGAAAGGTTTATCCTTCTAAAGCGTAAACACGATCTAAATGAACGTGAATCATTCCTCTTAGAGACTTGGTTAGGTAATCTTCCTGCCTTAAAAGAAGCCTATGAACTCAAAGAAGAGTTTTACTGGATATGGGATACTCCTGATTCAGATGAAGGTCGTCTTCGTTATAGTCAATGGAGACACCGTTGTATGTCCAGTAACTCTAAAGATGCATATAAAGACCTCGTGAGAGCCGTAGACAACTGGCATGTCGAAATATTCAACTACTTTGATAAAAGGCTCACTAACGCTTATACGGAGTCAATTAACAGCATTATTAGGCAGGTAGAGCGAATGGGTAGAGGTTACTCGTTTGATGCCTTACGAGCCAAAATCCTTTTCAATGAGAAGCTCCATAAAAAGCGTAAGCCACGATTTAATTCAAGTGCTTTCAATAAAGCTATGTTACACGATAATTTCAATTGGTATGAAGTGAATGATCATAACATTACAGACAACTTTGGTGTCGATTTTTCCACACTTATTAAGAATTTGGAGAAGGGTGATTTATAAGCCCTTTTCCACCATAAAATCCGAATACCCAAAATAAATAGATTAAAATTCTACGTTTGTTACTCTAAAAACTTCACTTAACGTCAGTTTGACATTAAAATAAGAAGTGCGGGAGTAACTGGCAGTTTTTTACTGCTACAGTGCCACCAAACGTAGATAATTTATCTGCTGGTGCTGTATTAAATAGTAAGACGCATACAGGAGTGAGTGATTTTTTCCGTATGCGTCTTTTTTATCTCACTCCAAAAGCATAGAAAGGACAGAAAATGGATTATTATAAAGAAAGTATTGAAACGGTATTGTCGTCTTTAAACACCTCTACCGAAGGAATTATGACGGAGGATGCAAAAAAGCGGCAAGAAGAACAAGGGTTTAATGAAATCAGTAGAAAAGATAGACAGTCTACACTCTCTATGTTCATTGATACCTTTAAAGACCCATTGGTTATCGTCTTGCTTATCGTTGCCATCGTGCAAATCGTATTAGGAGAAGCTGTTGAATCTCTCATTATTTTTGCGGTGCTTATCATCAATTCAATCTTAAGTGTCGTTCAAACAAAAAAGGCAGAAGATTCTTTAGAGTCTTTAAGACAAATGGCTACTCCAACGACTACAGTCATTAGAAATGGTCGCCCACAGAATGTGGAAGCCAGAGAATTGGTTAAAGGAGATATTGTTATATTAGAAGCTGGAGACAATATCCCTGCAGATGGCCGTTTGATTGAAGCGGAATCTCTTCAAGTCGTAGAGGGATCTTTAACAGGAGAATCAGTAGCCTCAGATAAATTTACAGATGCTTTAGAGGAAGGCACCCCTTTAGCTGACAGAAGCAATATGACTTATAGCGGAACACTTGTCACATATGGTAGAGCGAAGATGGTTGTAACGGCTATCGGTGAAGACACGGAAATGGGTAAAGTTGCCCAGTTAATTCAAAGTGCAGAAGCCAAACAAACCCCTCTCCAACGAAAGCTGGAAGATTTCAGTAAAAAACTGGGTATTGGTATTCTGATTTTATCCATTCTCATTTTTGCTATTCAAGCTGTTCGAATCTTCTTAGGTAATCCGCAGGACTACACAGTTCCATTAGTCAATGCCTTCATGTTTGCGGTAGCCGTTGCTGTTGCAGCTATACCAGAAGCATTACAGTCCATTGTAACGATTGTATTGTCTGTTGGAACAAAAGAAATGGCTAAGCAACATGCCATTATTAGACAATTGCCCGCAGTTGAAACACTGGGCTCAACTAGTGTTATCTGTACTGATAAAACAGGTACTTTAACTCAGAATAAAATGACGGTAGTGGATGCCTATATACCGAATGGTGTCACACACTTATTTTCTGGGGACAGCCAAACGTGGTCTGATTCCGAACGCATCCTCATGCAAATAGCCGTACTAGCGAATGATTCCAATATTGATGAAAAAGGGGAATCGAGCGGTGATCCGACGGAAGTGGCTTTAATTGCTTACAGTAACAAGCAAGATGCACCCTATGAAGAAATCCGTAAGAAATACCCGCGTTTACTCGAGCTGCCTTTTGATTCAAGCAGAAAGCGCATGTCAACCGTGCATGAAATCAATGGTGAAAAACGCCTCTTAACAAAAGGTGGGCCAGATATTATCTTCGACTTGTGCTCACGTATTAAGCTGAACGGTGAAATTGTCGAATTAACAGAAGAACGATTAGAGGTTCTCAAAGCGCAAAACGAAAAGTTCTCTGACCAGGCCTTTCGTGTGTTAGCTTTCGCTTACAAGCCTATTGAAAAAGATACTATTGAAGTTGAAGATGAAAGTGATTTAATCTTTGTCGGTTTACTTGCAATGATCGATCCTCCTAGAGAAGAAGTGTATCACGCCGTTCAGGATGCAGAAAAAGCAGGAATTAAAACTGTCATGATTACTGGTGACCATAAAACGACTGCACGAGCCATTGGTCGGGACTTGAATATTTTCAAGGAAGGTGACCTTGCTTATACCGGACAAGAATTAGACGCGTTAAGCGATGATGAGCTGATGGACAAGTTAGAAAAAATATCAGTTTATGCGCGTGTTACTCCAGAAAACAAAATCAGAATCGTAGATGCTTGGCAAAAGAAAAACCAGGTGACCGCAATGACTGGAGATGGAGTGAATGATGCCCCTGCTTTAAAACAAGCTGATATCGGGATAGCCATGGGTAGTGGAACAGATGTGGCTAAAGATGCCTCTGCTATGATTTTGACAGATGATAACTTTGTATCTATCGTTCATGCGGTTGCTGTCGGGCGTACGGTTTACAGTAATATTAAAAAAGCTATTGCTTACCTATTCTCAGGTAACTTAGGTGCTGTTATTGCGATTTTAGTTGCTTTAATACTCAAATGGGTTAACCCCTTTACAGCATTACAATTACTCTTTATTAACTTAGCTAATGATTCCCTTCCTGCTATTGCTTTGGCATTAGAGCCTAGAGAACCTAACGTCATGAATGAATCACCGAGAGATCCTGATGAATCTATTTTCTCAGGAAAAACCTTAAGCACAGTTATATTCCGGGGTTCTTTAATCGGTCTAGCGGTTATCATTTCTCAGTTTATTGGGTTGCAGTACTCAGCTGAGATAAGTGTAGCGATGGCCTTTACAACACTTATTTTATCTAGAACATTGCAAGTATTCCCTGCGCGTTCGACTACTCAAACTAGTTTTGAAGCAGGATTCTTTACTAACAAATTTATATTAATGGCCTTTATTGCTTGTTTAGGTCTATATGGTATCACTCTTTTACCGGTTGTTAGAGGGGTATTCTCAATCCCAGATACTTTTGGCTTAATGCATTGGGCTATTGCAACAGGATTGGCCTTATCTACAACTGTACTGATGGAATTGAAGAAAAAAGTTTTCCCCGATAAATAAATTAATACGTTTTAAATACAGAGCATGAAAAGGAGGCTGGGACAAAAGGTCCCGGATTCTGAATCAAAAGAGAACTTACAATTTCTGTCTTGTAAATTGCATGTTCTCTTATTTTAATGTTTAGATTTTTGCGAAAATATGTAACATGAACAGTACAAAAGCCACCTTGCTGCAAATAGGGTGGCTTTTTATCGCTATTTTTGTATTAATTTAACTTTTACCTGAATAATTCATAGTTTTACTAATAGTCTTTCCTAACATTGATTTAATAGTCTTTAAAGTATTCTGCTTCATCACCCATTAGGTGATGAAAAAAGAACCCCTTTCTGATTTAGCGGACAAATACTTTGACCTAATCTCAGAAGATATAAAAGAAAAAATAATAAAATATCCGATTTATACTTTGTATAAAGAACTAAAGTAGTTAGCAAATCATTTACAGCAAATCACTATGTTCCACATACCATTTTACATACTTACCTTATCCACGACACACTGTGTGTTCATTCGGAGAAGAACGCTCCGAGGATTCTGAAGTGTCCTGATCTGCAGGATAATCATCATATGAATCTTCGTACTCAGCGCGGTCATCATCTGACCATTCGTATTCTGAATTTGATGAACCGCTCCTTGATGATTCTTTGATAGCAGCTACAGCCACAGTAGCCACAAATAATCCAACGTCCTTTATTGCTTTGAATACATCGAACAATTTTATAACAATTATAATCCTCATTCCGCCAACAATGGTTTAACTCCAAATCAGAAAGAAGAAAATTATTTTAAGAAAATATAGCTCATTTTGTGTCTAAATATTTGACATTGGTCCAACATGAGCAGTAATCAAAGTTCCATAATTTCCTAAACTCAATATTTATTCTTTTAGGTTTCATTCAATCCTCCCCACCAGTCATTGACCAGCGATATTAGTTTTTTTCAATATATTCTTGCTATCTTATGTTATAATATTTTAATTAACGTGAATTGCAGGCGAAGTGCGGTTAAAAACATTGCCGTTGAAATAGAAAGGTGTTATTATGAGGATTAATATCTTACAACATTCTCCAAATGAAGGGCCTGGTTTCATAAAAGATTGGGCACTTGAAAGAGGTCATGACATTTATGTTTATCACCCCTACTATTTTGACGGTATACTTCCTAACGAAAAAGACACTGATATGTTAATCATCCTCGGTGGCCCTATGAGTCCAAACGATGATTTGCCTTGGATTAAAGATGAGCGTAAATTAATTCAAGAACTTATTGATAGAAGCATACCAATATTCGGCGCCTGCTATGGAGCCCAACAAATTTCTAAAACTTTAGGATACGATGTTTCAAAAGCACCTTATAAAGAAGTTGGTTGGGCACCTGTTTATCTCAAAAGTAATTCAATTCAAAACATTCCACCAAAATTAAGTGCACTACATTGGCATGAAGAAATGTTTGAGATTCCAAAGGAAGCCGAGTTATTGTTCAGTAGTGATTTATTGGAAAATCAAGGTTTTCTTCTAAAAAATATAATTGGATTACAATTTCATTTTGAACCTACAAAAACAGATATACATGAAATTGTCGTAAATGATGCTTCTTACGCTTTGAATAACAATGCATTGAATCAATCTCCGAAAGATATTTTGACTAATGATTTTCCAAGTGAGAATAAAGAAACAATGTTCAAACTACTTGATTACATTTCACAATAAACATATTGAGAGAGCAAAGGAAGAAATCCTTTGCTTTTTTCATCCCTCACCCACTTTCACTAAATCAACTCCGAGGGCTTTGCCTGCAAGGTAGGCTCTGGCAATATTGTCATTTTTAACCCAGTCTTTTATAATCCAATCATTAAATTCTTGGTAATCTCTGTAAGCCATCATAATCAACCTATCAGCTGTGAAATTATGCTTACAATAACCATCGATAATATCCGCAATGCTTTTCGGAATCGTGAGCTGGGAAGATTTAACGTATTTAATTGCTGTTTCTTCATAGATAGGCTTATCAGCCCAAGTAACTTCCGCTAACTCGTTGAAATTACAATCTTTGTCAGTATCTCCGACAATCAAATAAATCTCATTTGGTGCTGTTTTTTCTAATTCACTCATCGCCGCTCCCTTCAAGTTCTTCTTTTGTCAAACCATTCTTACCTATTGAACCAACTGGACCAATTGGACCAGCTGGATACCCTGTAGTCCCAGGACCCGCTAGTGCCTTTCGAGCAATAAACCGTCACGATTTCGTGAGACAAAAAATAAAAGCCTATATGGCTTTTTTATGTTCTATGAATATTGAACTTTTTTCTGTATCTTTGAAATGTCCTCCGATTGATACCTGTCTGTCTTTCTACATCTTTTTCAGTAGCACCCTGAATATACAACTTGAAAGCTAACTGAAGTCTAGGATCATTCTCGGTAAATTTAAGTTTGCGACCTTTAAATTTCCCCTTTTCTTTTGCTAGCGCAATTCCCTGTGCTTGTCGTTCTTTTATTCTTTTACGATCAGACTCAGCCTGATACTTGTAAAGCTCAATAACAAGATTATTGATGAGTCGTCTTAAATTATCATCTTCAATGCCACTCATAGAGGGAAGATTTAAGACTTCTAAAGTAGCACCTTTTTGTTGAATGATATTCATGATGTCAGTCAGGTCTTTATTATTACGCCCAAGTCGGTCTAATTCAGCAACCACCACAATATCGCCCTCACGTATATAGTCAAGCATTGCTTGTAATTGTGGTCTTTCGGTAGTAGCTCCACTTACTTTGTCTGAAAAGACCTTAGAAACGCTCTCTAAGGCTTGCAGTTGTCTATCTAAGTTCTGTTCTTTGCTAGATACACGTGCATATCCTATTTTTGCCATTTGTTTAACCTTTCATTTGTCGCCAAAATTTAAACCTGAAATCAGCCTGCTGCTTTAAAAATATGGCGACATTTAAAAGTTGTCGCCTAATTCTGTTCTTGGTTATTAATCGACGTGCCTGAAGTTTGGCGACACTTATTGAGAAGAATAAATTGCTGAATCAATATACCGTTCAATCTGGTTTAACTTGTTTTTGATGTCACGCATTTCGGATATTTTTTTTTTAGTTGGTCAAGTTTCATTTGGCTTTCGTGTATTTCAGTATCAATCCTAATTTTTTCAATATAAGAATGCTCTACTAAAGTTTCAAATTTAGAAGTGAAACTATTCCCCTCAAAGCTGTCTACAATATCAAAAGTTTGTTTTGTCATTCTGACATTGTAGCGAATATCTTTTACTTCCTTTTCATAAGTCTCCTTTTTCCTATTGCGCAAGTCTTTTGTCTATTTATAAACCTATTATATCACGGAAAATAAAACAAGACAATAGAGTATACCCTATTGGCCACTTTTGAGTTTAAACTTTGTCTTCATCTAATTAATTGTCTTGTTTTTAAAAACCATGATTCATCATTCTTAAAAATCATAAATAGTTTTGAGCTATCCAATAATACTTGATAACCATCATCAACTTTATCAACTTTAATATCGCTAGATTCAATTTTTAAATCATTATTAGATATTACACTTGAAATGCAGTTCTTTATTTTTGAGGCAATCTGATCTTCGGAAGATTTGTTAAGGTTTTTACTAATATTTGAGTGAACTACTACATACAGTAGGCGGTTCTGTTGCGAAGTTTGAAAATCAAACGCGCCCTCTCTGAACTCCAAATATCTTAGGCTGGTATTCCCATTAATAAAAAAATCACACTTGCCCTATAAGTGTGATTTTCTATTATAAAAAGATACAGTTTTGATCTATTTGGTAGTCTGAGACCAAAACTCACCTACTTCATCTAGGATTTCATCCGCAGTTTTTAATGTTGCTTCTTCAATGGATAATCCAGTTTTTTGTAAATAATATTTAATTAGATAATAGCCACAGGTATAGCCAGAAGCATAAGGAAGCCCAACACTTTTTCCACCTTGCATTTTTGTAATTTCATCACCATATAAATATGGCATGGCTTCTTGCATATTATCAATAAAGAGGTTTTCTTTTATTATTGGCTTAATAACTTGATTTAATGTATCTAAATCGTTCTTTGTAACCCAAGGTCCAATTATTTTCTCTTCCGTACATTTTTTCTGCAAAGTTTTCGGCAAGACCTTCAGACACAATCATTTCTTTAAGTGGACCTTTTCCCCATTCAATAAAATTGATATCTAATATTATGATTACATTCATGAGCAACTGCTGATGCTATTCTATTAATTGTATAATCATTTGGAACAAGAGAAAGAAAAATATAGCCAGGAATTCCGCCATCACCGCCATAGTTTTCATTAATCGATAACATAGGACTACTAGGGTTACCTAATAAAGCAGTTAGATAATAATCTTTTACAGGTAATTTTACGCCTCGAGACGTGAATGTTTCAATAGAATGATGAAAGGCATCGGATATATTTTTCCAGAATTTATTATCAAAACGATTAATGGATGAAATATCTTCCTCTTTAAGATCCTTTGGCATCTTATGCATAAAACTCATTAAAGTCATAACATTAAAAGGGATATTTTCGTCAAAAGAGATGTTTTGTATTTTAAATTTATTTATAAATGGAACTAGTAACTTTTGTTTAAAAACTTCATCTCTTTTTTCAATTGGAGTTTCTAAAATTTCTTTATATATTTTATCAGACTCGATTAAATGTAGTTGCATAATATTTTCTCCTTTTATTAATAAAAAAATTATACACCTTGACGTCACGTCAAAGTCAACAGTTTATGATAAAATTAACTGAGGAGAAAATATGTATTTAATAAAAGAAGCAGCACAAATTTCAGGAGTTACCATTAGAACACTACATCATTATGACCAAATTGGTCTATTAAAGGTCAATAAATCTGATAATGGGTATCGATATTACACAAATGAAGATATTGAAAACATAAAAATAATTAGATATTATAGATTTCTTGGATTTTCTCTTGATAAAATAAAAAAAATAATGAATGGAAAAGATTTTGATAGTATCTTAGTATTACAATCTCAATTAATAATGCTAGCCGATGAGCAAAATAAGATTTCGGTTCTTATGGAGAATATACAAAGAACAATTGACGCCAAAAAATCCAAACTTGAGAATCGAACTTCAAATAAATTTGATGGTTTCACGTTATTAGATAATATTGAATATCAAAGTAAAGCGTTAGAAAAGTTTGGTAAGGAAGCCATTATTGAAACTTCAAAGAGACAAAATGGGATAGAATTAGAAGTTAACGAATCCTTTAACAACATTTTTATAAAGTTTGCACAAAAAATGAATAGAGAGATACAACCTAAAGAAAAAGAAGTACAAAATATTTGTTTAGAACTTTATGATACATTAAATAAATATGCTTTTGATTGCTCCTTAGAGGTTTTTGGCATAATTGGTAAGACCTATTATAATAATCTAGAATTTAGAAAAAATATTGATAAATTTGGTGAAGGATTAGCTGAGTATATTTCAAAGTCGATTGCAAAGTTTGTTGAAAATGATAATAAGTGATTTTTTTAAAAGGAAAATAAAATAGAAAGAATAATATGAAATTTAAAGATTATACTTGGGATAAAGAGTTTGAAATAAAAGGGTATTTTTCAGAAATACCCGAAGATATTGTTAATGAGCATGATTCCTTAAGTGGTATTTTACATTATTCTCCTAGTGAAATTGTACTTGAATTATTCGGTGCGTTCGAAGTAGAGTCTGGAATATCTTTTGGATTTGGAAAGTATTTGGAGAAAATTTACGGATATTCAAGCGACGGAGAAATTATAATATTAAATACCTATGGAGAACCTACTGGAACATCCTCCGTCCCTGGATTTCCAATAACTAAATATCATGTAAAAAATTTCAAAATTTATAACGTATATTACAGTGAAATTGAAAATTTCAATTATAGTTCTGAATCTTTTAGGAATCTGTTTGATAAGTTGGAGAGTGAAAAATCTGTAGAATATAAGTTTAGTTTTGAACACATTGAAGAATGGGTAGATAAATCATTAGTGGATATAAAGCGAAGGGCGGATCAAGCTATTTTTGAAAGTGCAGTAAATAAATACCAATCGAAGAAAGTATTGATTAATGCTTTGGGAATCACTTTGGAAGATACAGCAATATTAAATACTTCATACACAACTCCATTTTTTAAAAGTGATTATTTTATTAAACTTAAATCAGAAAAATTAGAAGCAAGAAATTTTGACGAATTTTATAAAACTTCGGTAAAGTTTAAAGAGTTTATTGAGATTTTATCAAATATTCCATTGTCATTTACTGATATTGAGTTTTTAGTAGATTATAAAATAATAGAGGAAAAACGCTTATCTCTTATTAGAGGTAAGTATTTTGTACAGCATGCCAGAAAATATAAAGCCTGGAAGAAGTTTACCCATCAAGAGATTTCATTAAGGAAAATTGAGTCAAACTTTGACAATATACTAAATCATTGGTTTGATAAATCAGAGGAACTTGAATTTATAGTTAGGGAATTTTCAAAAAATCTTCATGGTGATTTATACTTAGAAGATCAACTTGTTGACGCAATACGAAATTTAGAAGTATATTCTAGAAACTTTATGAATTTTAAGAAATCTGAAAATTTATCAGATGGTGAGCAAAAGGCTAGAGAAGCTTTGCTTGATTTTATAAAAACATCAATTCTACAAGAATTTAGGAAAAAATTCGAAAATAAATTAAAATTTAAAGCAAAAAGACCTGTTCTTGCCGATCGCTTGAAAAAACTATTTGACTCAATAGATGAATCAAATAAAGTTAAACTATTTTCGAAATACTCTGATAGAGAATTATTAATAAAAAAATTAGTTGAAACACGTAATTATCATACTCACGGAGATTCCAAACATAAATATCCATTAATGATTAGTGATTTTAATGAAATGTATGAAACAAAATTACTGTTGCAAGAAATATTAAGATTTTATATTTACAAAGAGTTAGATATGAAATATGTCTATAAAAATTCATAAATATGTTGGTTCTGTTGCAAAGTTTTCCAAAAAATCTATTTTAGTGTAAAATTGAGAAAAAAGACAGAGAGGACAGAGTAATGAATCATTTTAAAG
>Ga0065701_1040502_pt1 | contig 14490 bp, 19 predicted proteins | sample Biomet1_FD_59088 | JGI IMG/M metagenome (GOLD analysis project Ga0065701, IMG submission 59088) | Microbial communities from bioreactor (seeded with anoxic lake sediment) at LBNL, California, USA - Biofuel metagenome 1 version 3... | ecosystem: Engineered > Bioreactor > Anaerobic > Unclassified ...
AGCTGCATTCAGTGCCATACCGCCCCAGCCGCAAATGCCGATGATCCCGATTTTGTCGGTATCCACATTTTCTTGCACCGAAAGAAAATCAACCGCTGCACAGAAATCCTCTGTGTTAATATCCGGAGATGCCACATAGCGAGGCCCGCCCCCGCTCTCACCGGTGTAAGAGGGATCAAAGGCAAGGGTGAGAAAGCCACCCTCTGCCATTTCCTGTGCATACAGTCCGGAGGACTGCTCCTTCACCGCACCAAAGGGTCCGCTGACTGCGATGGCAGGCAGTTTAGCGGAAGCATTCAACGGGGTATACAAATCTGCCGCTAGCGTAATCCCATAGCGGTTGTTAAAAGTCACTTTGCGATGTTCCACTTTGTTGCTCTTGGGGAATGTTTTATCCCATTCCGAAGTCAAATGTAAAGTTTCCATAAAACTACTCCTTTTATTAAATTGCTGTGCCCATATCAAACGCTTTTGTCAGTGCGGAATGACCCTGCACATCCCCGCCAGCAGCTACGCCACCTGCAAATACGACACCGGACAGCTTAGCCTTGCCAAAGCAGGCAATCCAGCCCTCCAGTCCGTTGGCTGCACGGCTCCATGCACTGTCGTCATCCTCTGCCGCAGAAGCAAGGAAGTACACATCACGGAACCGATAATCAGCGGGATACAGCGGATTGACACGATCCAGCATCGTTTTCATCTGCCCACTCATTTCGTAGTAATAGATGGGCGTTGCAAAGACCAACACATCGGCGTCCAGCATTTTCTGTGCAATTAGATCCGCATCATCTCGGATGACGCAACGCTGTGTGCTTTGGCAGGTCAGACAGCCTTTGCAAAATTCAATTCTTTTATCGGCAAGGCTAATCTCTTCCACTTGGTTGCCAGCGGATGTTGCGCCTTTCCCAAACTGCTCTGCCAATGCTGCGGAATTGCTGTTTTTTCTCATGCTTGTTGAAATGACAAGAACTTTCTTACTCATTTTTCTACCTCGATTTCTTTGATGAATTTTGCAGGAACACCGCCTACAACCGTGTTTTTGGGTACATCATGCGTTACGACAGCTCCTGCAGCAACGATTGCGCCATCGCCAATGGTAACACCTGCACAAACCGTTGCGTTGGCACCAATCCAAACATTGTTGCCAATGACGATTGGCGCAGGATGTAGATTTCCTCGCTTTGCAGGGTCAAAGTCATGGTTCAGCGTTGCCAGCACCACATTATGCCCCAACAGCACATTGTCACCGATAGTAATACCGCCTTGATCCTGAAACCGACAGCCGGAGTTGATGAAGATGTTTTTTCCAAGCTTCAGATTCTTTCCGCAGTCCGTATAGAATGGAGGAAACAATCCAAACCCATTGTCTACCGCATGACCGGTAATCTGTGCCATAATTTCTCGAATTTCTTCCTGTGTACGATAGGTATGATTCAATTGATTGGTTAACTTCAGAGCCTGCTGGGACAACTCGCACATACAGAGATGCACTTCCGACCCTGCAACCACTTCTTTTCCACGATTCAAATGATTCAAAAACTCTTTCAGTTCCACGATGCACCTCCTTGCATTTCCTCCAGTATATAATGAGAAATCAGAAATGTCGAATACTTGCTTTCTATCACTGGTTATTCTTGAAAGGCATTTCTGCGTCTGTTATAATGAAAATAAATGACAGGAGGAAAACAGTATGGAACTTCGTGTCCTTCGATATTTTGTGGAAGCGGCCAAGGAAGAAAATATGACTCGTGCAGCGGAGCGGCTTCATGTGACACAGCCGACTTTATCCCGACAGCTAAAAGATTTGGAACAAGAGCTGGGGCAGAAGCTCTTCACCCGCAGTAACTACAGCATCCATCTGACACCGGAGGGAAATCTCCTTTATCAGCGTGCGCTGGATATTTTAGATATGGCCGACAAAACCAGTGCGGAGTTTGCCGCTATGCAGGAATTTAACGGCGGAGATATTCATATTGGCTGTGCGGAATCTGAGGGTATTTCTTATATTGCCAAGGCGTTTCGCAGATTGCAGCAGCGCTGCCCAAATGTCCATATTCATCTGTATAGCGGCAATGCAGAACAGGTCACCACTCGGCTGGATAAGGGTCTTTTGGATTTTGCTGTTGTCGTGCAAAATATTGATATTTCCGAATATTCTGCCCTTGCACTCCCGTCAAAGGATCGCTGGGGTGTTATCATGCGTAAAGATAGTCGGTTCGTGTCCTGCAAAGAAATCCCCATAGAAAAGCTAGCCGAGCTTCCTCTGATTGTATCTCGACAGGGTCTGTCCCAAGAAATGCCGGGATGGTTTCAGGAAAACTATGAACGGCTGAATATTGTAGCCACATATGATCTGCTGTATAATGCCTCTGTTCTGGTAAAGGAAAACATCGGATATGCGCTTGGATTTGATAAACTGATTGACACCGGCGCTGACAGCGTTTTATGCTTTCGCCCACTGGTTCCGAGCATCGAATCCCCAATGCACCTGATTTGGAATCGTTCGCAGGTGTTTTCAAAAGCAGCGGAATTGCTGTTGGATACGCTTAGAGAAAATGATTAGCAGCTCCGATGCTAAAGCCGTTTGGAATTAAGGCACAGTACGATTGCCAGCTGTAGTACTGTGCCTTTTCACATCAAATCCCCAAAATCGTCCAGAGTATCCTTGCAAAAGGACGGTGAGCAGTTTCTGATTTTCATACAAGACCTTCTCCTTGTTATTTTGTTTAACACAATACTTAGTCTTGACCTTAATATTATTAATGTATATAATAAATATTATTAAAGGAGGTTTTGATATGGCAATAGATGTGGTGCCCGAATGGATGATGAATCTTGATGATGAAGATGTAGCATTTATTAAAAAATTTCTCTTAGCTTCTGGTTCATTAAAAGAGATTGCTAGTCAGTATGGAGTTACTTATCCCACTGTAAGACTTAGACTTGATAAATTGATACAAAAAATCCAAATAAATGAGGATGCAGCAAGCGAACCATACATTGCTCTTATTAAGCGGTTAGCTGTAAATGACAAAGTGGATTTTGAAACTGCTAAGCTACTGATTTCAGAATACAAAAAGGTGAAGGGAGTTAACTAATATGAAAAATGTAACGATAATGTTGTTTCTTGTTCTTGGGTTGTTAGTAGGAGCAATTTTTCTTCAGATATTTTTATCTAAAAAGAAAAGCAAGTGGTTTGGTCTTATACTACCTACCATCACATTTCTATATTCTTTGCTGATGGTTTTTAGCATTGCAGTTTTTGATGCAATGACTGGTGGTGAGGTGTTCATGCTCATTACATCTACATTTCTCCTTAGCAATATACCAACTATTGTTTTGCTTGGTATTTATTTTGGTTGCAGAGAAAAAATGAAAATACGCTCTCAGCTTGATAAGATGAATATTCAGGATTTAGACTAACTTTTTGTTATGAGCATTCATTTGATTTGAATCTTCTACCCTTACTAAGGTTAATATTGATTTACTTTGAAAGTATGGGCAACCTTGCCATCATTAGCTTGGTTGCCCGCTTTCCATTTAAGCATCATAATCCGAGTATAGTCCAGTCAATGCTTGCATAAAGATGGTGGAAACAAACAGTGGTATATGGTATGATATCATCAAACAGGAAGCTGGAGAGCAAGGTTATTTATATAATAGATGGGGGATGTTAAATGAAAAAGATAAAATATAGTGTAGTGGCTCTCATTGTAGTGGCTGTTTGCGTGTCAATCGGCTATCATTTTTCTTATCCTATTGAGCTTAATATGCTCACCCTACCAAATCACATTAGCGATTTTTATAACCGAGGGCACAGTGTTAAGGATTCTTCTGCTGTAGTTCTGTTTAGTGGAGTTGGTATTGGGAAAAATGAATATTATATGGTAGAAATTGGTGAAGATTTAGGGTATGTGAAACTTGAAAAAGGGCTCACTGGACGATATAAGATTTCTCACCTTGGCTATGGAGATGGAAATTTTAGAGATGGTATTATTGAGAACAATGGAAAAAAGTATCTTCTTTTTTGTGGTCGAGATATAACTTCTCAAATTTCTAAAATCACAGTTTTAATTAATGGTCAGACCTATGAAATGGACATACCTAAAGCAACAAACCACTTCTTTGTTTACACAGAAATAGACAATCATGTAGAAGACAAACAAGTGAATAGAGACCATATTAATTTTTACAATGATAAAGCAAAAGATATTACCGAGCTGTATAATTTAAGTGGTGGAGGAATTCAATAATATCTGTATGTCGGCATAACAGCTACTCACAACATTTCATGTGGATTATGAGCATAACCCTCGCCCCGACAACTTCCAATTTATTGAGTAGGTAGGATTTATTTTTATAAATCCTACCTACTCCTTTTTCTACATCCCAAGTATAGTCCAGGGTATCCTCGCCAAAGGAAGGTGAGCGAACTTTTATTTTCATTATCCTTTTCTCCTTTTCTGGTATTCATAGTTTGATTGTTGAAGAATTCACTTTACTATGGTAAACTTATTCTATATATCTACCGAGTAAAATATTTTAGAAGTGGTAGTTGTTGACTTTTATGCTCTTGGAGCGAATTTATATTTTGTGAGGAGGACGTACGACATGAAAAGATTAATTTCGGCAGGGTTACTATTCATCATAATAGTAACGTTGACTGCGTGTTCGGGCAAGGCTGATTCGCCTAAGCTTTTAACCAAAGAGGGCATCGCCCCATATGAATTATCGGAAAGTGAGAACTATATATTGCAGTCCTTTGGTATGGGAGGCACTTCACAAATCATTTCTTTTAATGCACCTAAAGAGGCAATCAGCTTGAATGTAAATGTTTATCGCCTTGAAGCGGGTGAAAAATGGGGCAATATTGGTGGAGGTGCTATTTCTATTGGCGCAGATAGAAAGCCAACCGACCAATTAACTGGAACTTTTACAATGCAGCTAAGAGAAAATCATGCGATTGATTTTAATATAAATGCCAGCGGAAGGGCATCATACAAAACGGATGAAATCTTACTTGAAAGTAAAGCATTGGCATCTGTAAAAGGATTTTTACAGGAATTTCAAACCATTGCAATTAATACAGAAACACCTGTTGCTCTTATGGTGTATGATAGTGGCACAAGTATGAGAAGTTACTCTCTGCAAGATTACTTTGAACCGTCAAAGTTTGAAGGGATGGATTTGGTGCAGGTCGTCACTTTAGAGTTTTCCGACAAATGACTTGGTTTCGTCAAATGAGCCTTCGCTTGATATGAAGCTTTGACGCTCTGCTAAAGCTAATCTTAACTACCACGAAAGTGTGGGCAACTTCGCCAATTTACGGCTTGGTTGCCCACTTCTTACTTAACCATCATAATCCAAGTATAGTCCAAATGTAGGCCGGGGCGGTTAGGGTGAACACCAGACAGGCAAACAAAATTGCAGGCGCGGCCCACTCAAATTGCCCACTTTTCCGATAATCAAAATACGCCATGCCGATTTTAGCGAAGAAAAACACCGCCAAAATGAGGTCGATTGCTGGGAATACCACCTTGTTGACCACTGTCTTAATCTGCCCTGACGCATCATTCCATGTGCCCTCAATTGCTCCCGCCACATCGCCTCCCGCCGCAAAAGCCGGAGTTGCACACAGCAGCGCTACCATGAGGACAAGGAGCAATGCGAGGGCAATTTTCTTATACTTTGTCATATTGACCGCCTTTCATAAATTGCGACAAGTTCGTGGAATTGCTCCCACGACCTTGTCTTTTTTCTGTATTCTACTTTGGCTTCTTTGCGGCAACGTGCCAGTCATCCCAAAGTGAACCGCGGATGGTTACGCTGTCACTGAGGTCCATGGACAGCATTCCGCTGGGAGTCCACGCATCTATCAGCCATGTGTTTACGGTATAGCTGCCGTCCGGCATCCAGATTGGGGTGAAATGGGTGCGGTTTTTATAGGTGGAGTAATGGTTCTTTTGAAACTCAAACCTCCCTGATCCCATGCGCTCCAGCAGCCGCCAATAGGTTTCATACCGAAATTCGGGAAAGTAGCTGACCGCATTTTGCGGCTGGGTAACCGCCGAGCTTTGGTTGCTGCTGGCATTGCCGTTTACCGTTTGGTTGATGCCATAGCCGCTTTTCATAGTACGGCCGCTGGCGGTTGGATTTTTGCCATCACATTTGATGCTCATGGAAGCCGAAAGGCTGGCGCTGTAACGGTTTAGTTCATATTCCCACCACCCGTGATCACACCAATATCCATCCTCATCATCACCATGCCACACCCAATACTCCTGCCACCATGGTCGCCAAACACTCCAACTTGCGGAGCTTTTCACCGCTCTGGATGGAAAGGCGGAGGATTGGAAGCTGTCGTTGCGGTCATCGGCTACGGGGTTTGGCGGCGGGTTTTGATCAAGGTCAACAATTTTGCAGTTGATGGTGGTTTTGTCCGTTCCACCGGGGCCACCCACCAATACCTGTATGGTCATATCCTGCGGGGTATCCGGCGTCGTCCATCGCACCCATGCAAGCTGACTGTCGCCGCTTGGGTAGTAGACGTTGCCCACGTTATAGCTTTTTCCGCCAATGCTAAAGCTGACGCGGGTTGGGTTGTCGGGGTCTGACTGACCGCCGCTGACGGTGATTGCCGTAATAACCTCGGTGTTGACACGGTATTCGTAATCGTAGCTGCTGATGTTGGGCGGCTCCGGTTTATCCTTGAAGCGAACGACGCCAAGACCGAGACTGGACTTGATATCCGCGTTAGAGGCGGCGCTGGTCTTACTGCCGCCCCATGCTGGATAGCCGAGATCGCCTACCTCCAAGAACATGGCAAGCGGTAGATTTTTGTGGGTGAGGGATTGCATTCTCTTGCGGAGCAAGCCGCTGGTCTGCTCGTCATAGAGTGCGGCCTCTGTCGCTGTGGTGGCAAACATATTGCCCTCAAATTTGTAGTATGCGATGGGCTCAAGCAGAATTTTGTACTCTCCGCCAATCAGCACATCGTAACTCATGCCGGTGACTTCCGCAATTCGCTTGACCACATATTCGGAGCAAAAGTATTTTTTGATAGCAGGAATGTTGTTGCTACCATTGGTGCTGATAATTTTGGGCATGGTCTGACCAGGGTTTTTGAACACATACCCGCCTTGAGCGGGCTTTAGCATCACGCCATTGCTATATTGCAGCTTGCTCACTTTACCAAAATGATAGATATTGGCAGAGGGGGTCTTGTTGGTAAAATCAAAGGGTGTGGTTACCTGTGCATGGTCGCTGGCGCGCACAACGGTTACCCGCACACCTTCGTTGCCCGGCGTCCATGAGTTGGTGGCGGTGCCCCCACCCATACCGCCGCCTCCACCTTCAATGTTGCCGCTGCCCCCGGTGTCTGCAAAAGCCGTAATTGGCGCAGCTAAACACAGAACAAGCAGCAGACTGGTTATGCTTTTAAGCAGTTTTTTCATTGCGTTTTCCTTTCCGCAGGCATGAAAAAACACGGCCTTTTGAGCCGTGCTTTCCTCTGCGCCGCTTTATTTAGTCCATCGTGCCCACTTGCTTATTGATATCGCCGTCGCCGTCCACATATTCGCCGTGGTTTTCTCCTAAGTTTGGCACATTATCGAATCCGGGGATGCTGTTGCTACCGCTGGGCTTGGTCGTGCTGGGCGTAGTATCCTTTGGTTGCTCCACCTTATCGTGGTCGACTGGCTTATCCTGCGGGGTGACTTTATCGCCGGTGGGCTTTTTGGTAGCATCCTTGAGCTGTTCCTCAGTATACTCCGGTTTCACAGGATCGGCTTGGATGGTCTGGTTGGTGCCGCTGGAAACCGCGCCATTGTCGGTGGGCTGGCTGGAGGCGGGAATCTCCGGCGGGGTGACCACCACATCTTTCTCTTTTTCTGCCGCAGGCGGCGTCACCGTCACATCGCTGACCGGGGAGCTGGGGTTTGGCAGCGGAGCGTCCACCGGCTTCTCCGTTTTAAACTGTGCGCCAATCAGCACCACCAGCACAGCACAGGCCGCGAGGCAGCCGGTTACTGTAAGCCATTTTTTTGTTTTGTCATTCATATTTTTCATAAGGGTGTCCTCCTAAAAATTTGATAGGTTTCGTCAAGCCACACCCTACCACGAAGTGTTTGGGAAGTCTATCATTATAATAGAAAACTTTTTGAAAACTTGCAAGTGGCAGGGAAATTTGCTCAAAACCTTGGGGTATATCCGGCGCTGGTTTTCACCTTGATACGCATGGGCGGGAGCAGCTTGCCACCAAAGGACATGGGAACCTCCAGCATAATGGTGCTGTCCACCTCGAACCGAGTAGAGTTTTGATCTCCAGAAGCGAAGGGAGCGTTGCGGATATCTACAGAAAGCCCCCATGTCCGAAATTCCAGCTTACCCTCGGACGTGCGCTTTTCATGGTAGCCTCCGCTGTAAGCAAGCCCGAGAACGGCATCCAGCCGGTCATAGATATCGCCGTAATCGAGGCTTTCCTCAAAATCCTCCGCAATGGGCTGGTATGCTCCTGAATATCCCTCCCGCACACCGTGATACACATCGTCATAATTGTCGTTGACTACGGAAATAACGGCGGTCTGCACCGCGTCCCGAACACCCTGTGCCACAATCAGCAGACGGAAATATTCCGAAATGCCAGTGAAGAGAATAACCAGCGACAGGGTGATGGCAATGATGAGCGGAAAGGCGGAGCCACGTTTGTCTGTTAGGATTTCTCTGATTCTATCCATCATTTCCAGTATACCTCGCTCTTTCCCGCCGCGTCCGAGCGCAGCGTAATGGGGAAAGAGCCGAACCCGGCAAACAGTCCGATGTTGGTCTGGTAGGTTACCGTCACCGTGACTTCCTCATTGAGCTGGATTCTGCCGCTGTTCGACCACACCACGCTTGGCTGCAAGCCTGTTTTATCTCGGAGCGCCTGCTCACGTCGGCTGGTTTCGCTGCCCACGCAACCGGCAAGCTCCGCTTCCCGAACCAGCTCCACGGCAAAGGTATCAATCTGCTGCTTTTGGATATAGACGGGAAACACTTTTACCGCAAGGGCAATGACCAGCATGGCGCAAAGCACCAGCACCGCGATGTCAATATAGCCCTCGCCGCGTTTGTCTTTTAGAATTTTCTTCAGCACATGGTCACCCCCTGTTCCCAGCCAGAAGAGCCTTGTGACTGCTCCTGTGCCATAGCAGTTAGAAGATGCCATGCACCATCTGAAAAATTAGCATTTTCAACAGTCTGCCCAAGCAATTCCTCGGCAGTAATCGCCATGTCAAATCCAGAGCAGCCGGGATTACTCATTACACTTTCACCCGCAAGCAGCTCCTGTGCCTTCTCCGGCGTCAGATATACAAATCCCCTCGGTGTCATCATGTCAAGGGTTGCGTTTGGATTTTCGACAATAAATTCTTTCACGGTCACTTGGAACACCTCCTAAAACATCCCACCAAGGGAATTGATGATTTCATAGACGATAATTGCCATATAGGTCATGAGAAAGCACATGAGCATGGCAAAGGAAAACACACGGATTTTGGGGGGTATCTTCATGGCCTGTGCCTTGAGCCGCTGTAATTCAAGCTGCTTCATGTCGTGGGCCAACATCTGAAAATAGACCGCACTGTCGTCGCCGCGCAGCACGCCAATCAGCCCTCTAGTGATGTCCGAGAGCATGGGCGAATTGAACCTTGCCTCAAATCTGGTCAACGCCGCCTCATAGGAGCTTGAACGCATATCGGCGGTCAGCACATCCAGCTCTGCGGCAAAATCCTCACCGGCGCCTTTTTTGAAGTTTTCCAGCATGGACAGCACATCCCGACTGGCTTTCAGCTCTTGGGTGATGGTCGCCACAAAGCGGGGCAGCTCCAGTTCAATCTTGCTGCGCTTTGCGCCCAGCGCCTCATCCGCCTTGCGGATTTCTTTGAAATAGACCAAAACGGCAAGAAACAGCATTATGGGTGCCAGAAGCGGCAGCATAATGATACAGGGAATGACGCAGAGCGCAATGCTGCCCGACTTGACCAGTGCCATGGCCGTGAACAGCTCCGGCGTGTCGGACAGCCCTGCCGCAGACAGTACATTTGCCATGCGGCTTTTCTTGTACGCATCCATGCGGATATAGCGGGAGAGCCAAACAGCGGCGTTTTTCAGCAGTGCTTCTGTGGTTTTAGGCTTTGCCTTGGCCTGTTTGCCCGCCGCCATCATTGCCTTTTGGGTGGCGATGGTGGGCAGGCGCAGGATGTCGGCGAGAATAAAAAAGAGCCCAGCCGCAAGGAGGACTCCGAACAGAGTAATAAAAAATGTCATGCTCGTTACCTCCTATATTCGATGGGCTGTGTCAGTTTAATGACAAACGCCGTAGACACAAAAATCACGGTGGCGCAGATGGCAAGAATAATCTGCCCCATGGGGGTGTGCATCAGTGTGTGATACCAGTCTTTGTTCAGAAAATACAGCAGTGGAATATTGCCTACCACCAAAAGCTGCATCATGATAAACTCTTTTCTCGGTTCAAACACCATGTTTTCCAGCTCGCCATTGACCACGCGCATATCAGAGAGCTTGCTCACGATGGGCGTGAGGGTGGTCTTGAGGCTTCTATCCTGTTGGCAGGAAATCAGGGCGTCGCACCACTCCCTAAACACCGCATTGTCGATGCGGCCTTTTAAATCGTGGAGCGCCGCTGTGATATCGGGGTTGACCAAGCGGACGCGAGATACAAAGCTGCTGAACACGGACAGCACCGGCGGATTTAAATAAGCGATGTTTTCCTCCACTGCCGTTAGAATATCCTCGGTACGCAGGTAGGCTGTGGTGATGATACTAAGCGCTGTTTCCAGCTCTGCCGCAATGTCGCGTTTGAAGTGGCTTTGGGTCAGCTTCACATACCAAAACGGCAGGAACATACAGCCCACCGCCATGACAGGAACGAGAAAAAAGTTGGAGAGCACAATGGCGACGGATGCGCCCCCGCAGAAAAACAGCAGCGACAGGGCGCAGAGCATAGGAAAGCGCCCGAATCTGCCGGTGACCTTGAGAATGGACTGCACCTCGGCAATCTCTCTACGCAGATAGGAGGGCTTTTTCCTGCGAGTGACCTCGTTTATCTCGTCCCGCAGGGATTTAGGCTTGTCTGCCAGCTTTTCGAACACCGAGCCGGTGAACTCCATGGGAGAGAGCCCAAGGAGAATAAAAAATCCAGTGATGAAGCCGATGCAGGCAATGAGAAGTATGGTTGTCATGCCACATCCTCCTTTCCTTGGAGCTTGCCGATGATGGTCTGGGGCATACCGTTCTCCAGCAGCCGCTTGGCAAGACTGTCCGAGATGGCGTTCATCTGGCAGTGGTGGCCCTCAATGACGAAGCCGGCATTTTCCATGCGGTTTTCCGTGATGACATACTGGAACAGCGGACGAAAATTTCTGGTGCCGTCGGGCAAAATCTCGCACTCCATAATCTCCATCATGCGGCGCTGCTTGTTTTCAAGCTGCTTGCAGAACACCACAATGGGGTACGCCTCAGTGACATAGTCCATCAGCGTTTGGTCGGACATATCCACCGCACGTTTACACAGAGAAACCATGCGGCGGTAGGTGGCTTCGCAGGAATTGGAGTGGATGGTGGTCACCACAGATACGCCGGTTCTGGCGGCCTCCTGCGCCGCGTTTGCCTCGGCGCCGCGCATCTCGCCCACGACGATAATATCGGGATTAAAGCGCAGGGCGTAATCCAGCAGATTGGTCTGGTCAATGCGCTGGCGGTCGTTGTCGCTGTCACGGGTCAAGGTATGGATTACTGAGTTTACCACCTTGCCGTCCTGCTCCCGCACCAGCGCCAGCTCACGGCTGCCGTTTTCGATGGTATAGATGCGTTTATTGTCAGGAATGGTGGTGAGTATCCAGCCCGCCACGGTGGTTTTGCCAGAGGAGGTTGCCCCCGCCACGCAGACGGAAATACCGTAGCGAACACACTGGGAGAGGAAGTCCAGCATTTCCTCCGTTGCCGTGCCGCTTCTTACAAAATCCTCTTTTTTCATGGATTGTGGGTTCACGATACGGATGGAGGCGGCAATGCCAACGTCCTCGTCCACAATGGGTGACTTCAGCACGGCGATACGGATATTTTTACTGAGATGTCCCAGCACGATAGGGCTGGCATTGTCCAGCACCATGCCGCTAATGTGCAGCATACGGCGGATGACGTTGACGGCATGGTCGGGGCTTTTAAAGTGCTCATCCAGCTTGACATTTCTGCCATCGGAATACTGCACCTCAATGTCCCGCCATGAGTTGATGTCTATCTCCTCAATTCCTGTGCCAAAAATATATTTGGTTAAAAATCCGAACTCGGCCATTTCGGTGTAGATAGCGTCCACCAGCGCGTCACCGCTCATGCCCTGCACCGCAATACGCTTATCTTGGATATACTTGGTGATATAGCGCTTCATTTGCGCTTTGGAATCCTCACTGGTGCCGGTGATGAGGGTGCTGTAATTTGCGGAGATGTATTCCTGCACATCGGTCAGCACCGAGGAAAAGTCCTTGCCCTCGGTTTCGGGGGTGAAGAACAGGGAGTGCAGGGTGGACGCATTTTTTGCAAAAAATGCAGGTTCGCTACGCTCACGGTCCACCTCACGGGTGGAACTAAGTTCCCCCGTGTGCCCCCTCCAGTCTCCGACGGGGTTTGGAACGAGGGGAACGGAGGTTTCGGCTACTGGTTCGGGAGCTGTTTCCGCAAACATGGATTTGCTTCTTTTCTTGCCTAACATCCAAACACCTCCTTGCAGATTTTTTCAATTTCCTTGCGGAAGGGGCGGCTGTCCTTTAGGGACAAATCCGCCAAGAGATTCCCCGCCAGATACTGCGCCTCCAGCTCCTGCGAATGGGGCAGCGTAAACGCTACGGAGCCCAGCGCCTGCCCGATCTGCTCCACTGCCTGCTGGGGACGCACATTGCTGGCGATTTTGTACTGCTTATCCGCATCCCATTTGCTATCACGCAACAGAGGGAGCTGGCTGGAGAGGTAGCTCACCGACTTCAAATCGGCATTGGAAAGGCGTAGCACGCTGTCGGCCTCCATAAGCGCCACCGCCGATAGAATATCGTTTGCGATGTAGCTGCCGCAGTCCACCACCACAAAGGGAGCTGCCTCACGCACTTCGTGGAGCAGCTCCCTTGCCTGTATTTCGGAATATGGCGGATAGGTGTACTCGTTCTCACCCTTTTTCATGCCGAGGATGGTGAGGTAGCTGTTTTTCTTCAGCGTCACCAGATTGTGCTTTACCAGCGGCTGGGTGACATGGGTGGCGGCAAGCACACTGCCCAGCGAATGTTCGCTTTCCAGCTCTGAGGGTGGGCAGATGCAGGGCAGCATTGGCGCAGTCATATCGCAGAGCAGTAGTACCACATTTTGCTTTTGGCCTGCAATGTGCTTGGCAATTTTGACAGCAGTCACGGTTTTACCGCTGCCGGGAGAGCCCCAAACAGCCAATACGCCGCCTTGGACTTCCTGCTCCTGGGGCACGTCCTCCGCAGGCGCAGCATGGGAAAAGATGCTTTTCTTTTTGAAGTTCATTACTGTGCCTCGCTTTCTGCAGGCTGCTGGGATGCAGGATTCTGGGACTGCTCCGGCTGGGCTTCCTCCTGCTTTGTAGGATAAAGAGACGCGATTACCTTCTCCTGTGTGGCAATAAACTTGGCGGTATTTTCCGGTGCACCGCGATAAACGAGGGACAGATGGAGCTTGCCATCCGCCTCCAGCGCGGCAAGGGCGCAGCTCTGTTCGGGGGAAACCATCAACGTGACCGTAGAGGGCAGCTCCTTTTCATCCTCTGCTACGGGTGCCTCCCCGGTGTTGGCATCGTAGCCGGAGCTGGCGGTGACACTGATGACCTCTACATACTTGAGTTCGGGCGGAATGACAGTTGCGCCTTGCTTTTTGTAGTCGGGGGCAATGATGCTGACGATGTCCCCACTCTGGATTTTGCCCGACAGACCGTAGGCAAAGCTCTTGATGGTGATGGACATAGCCTGCTTGCTGCCGTCCAGATTGTAAAGGTAGGCGTTCTCGGCGGCGGGGGTGTCGGAGAGCTTGGGCGCAAGAATATAATCGCCCACGGATAAATCGGCGGCGGCATACTTGCCAACCACGGTGTCGGTCTGACGAATGACGTTTTCGGGCAGACCGAAGCCGCCCACCTCCACCAGCTGCACCATGTCCTTGGTGATTTCATCGCCTGCCTTGATCTCCTTGGTGACGCGGACAATTTCTGTTTTCTGGCTGACTGTTTTGTTAAAGAGCGGAGTGATGCCAAAGCAGATGAGCAGGGATAACAGAATACAGATTGCACCCACAACGGTGCGATTTTTGAAAATGCTCATTAAAAAATACCTCCAATTTTCATGTAATATGCGGTGAGAAGCCCGATTGACAAAAGCGGTATAAAGGGTACGGCAATGCGAAGAGAAAGCGAAGCCTCTGATTTTCTGCGCC
>Ga0065701_1000081_pt1 | contig 14415 bp, 12 predicted proteins | sample Biomet1_FD_59088 | JGI IMG/M metagenome (GOLD analysis project Ga0065701, IMG submission 59088) | Microbial communities from bioreactor (seeded with anoxic lake sediment) at LBNL, California, USA - Biofuel metagenome 1 version 3... | ecosystem: Engineered > Bioreactor > Anaerobic > Unclassified ...
TAAAACAGGAATGTATTTACATGAAAATATTCGTGTTTGCGGGGATTGGTTTTACATTTATTTTACTGAAAATAATGGAATGGCTTTCGGAATGGAATTGTTCGGAAAGCTATTTCTTACATCATTCAGAATCATTGCTGTATCATTAATTGGTTATTATATAGTTAAGTTTATTAAGAAGAATTACAAAACTGGCTTTATAGTATGTCTTTCTATGATACTTGCCGGAGCATTAGGTAATATCATTGACAGCATATTTTATGGGGTAATTTTTAGTGCAAGTGTTCCTGAAAATTATATCAATGCTTCATTGGCTACATTTATGCCTGACGGTGGAGGTTATTCTTCTTTGCTTTATGGTAAGGTAGTAGACATGTTTTATTTCCCAATAATTGATACTACATGGCCTAGCTGGATTCCTTTTGTTGGCGGTGAACATTTCATATTTTTCAGTCCTATATTTAATTTTGCCGATGCTTCAATTAGTTGCGGTATAGTAGCTCTTCTTCTCTTTTATAGTAAATATCTGAATGAAGGTCATTCTACTAAAAAAGAAGTAATTAATAATGATGAACCACAAACTAAATAATTTTTTTGTAGGGTTTGTTCTTCTTTCTTGCATTGGATTATCCTCTTGTAAAAAGAAAATGCCTGCTGATGTGCTTTCTAAAGGTGAAATGGAAGATGTTTTGGTAGATTATCATTTAGCCAAAGCAATGGCTGCAAATTTGCCACCTGAAGAACATTATAAGCAAGCGCTGTATATGAATTATGTTTTTGAAAAATATGGCATAACAGAAGAAGCTTTTGATCACTCGCTTGAATGGTATTCCCGAAACACAGAGGACTTTGTGAAAATTTACGATGAAGTTAATAAAAGACTGACTTCTGAAAAAGAGGATATCACTAATTTAATTGCTTCAAGCGGTGAAAATGAACAACAGCAGTCGCAGACCGGAGATACTGTAAACGTATGGCACAAACAAAAACTTTATAAGTTAACCCAGTCTACAGCTACAAATAAGTTCTTCTTTACTATCTATCCTGATAGTAATTATAAAGAGAAAGATATTATTTTATGGAGTATCAGATGCTCATTTGTTTCAGCAAAGCAACATCCTCAGGATGCTGTTATGTCATTGAATATTAAATATAGCACTGATTCAGTTATTTCTGAAACAAGAAATATCAGATATTCTGGTATGTATGACATACGAATCCAAAATGATTCAGCTTGCAAAATAAAGGAGATCAAAGGATTTGTTTATTATGATCAGCTTAGTCATTTCTCTAAAGATGCTTTAATAGTCGATAAAATAGCATTAACAAGGTATCATGTAAAGAAGGATACCAAATCGATGACTAAGATGTCGCCAATTAATAAAGTTGATTCATTAAAGAAGGATACAGCTTCTAAGCATGAAGTTATACAAAATACGCAACCTATGGTTGTTGATACTGTAAATAAAACAGATATCAGAACATCGGGACCTCGTCGTAAAAGCAAGAAGAATGCAAGCAACGAACTGCGTAATATAAATATTCAACCTACTCAGCAACCGAGAATTAGATAATGAAACGAATAGCTTCTCATTATCTAATTCTTTCTCCTGATAACTTGTATAAGAAACAAGTAATAGAAATAGACCAACAACACTTGGTCCATTTCTTTACTTTGGAAGAAGAAATTGAATCTGTAATTTGGTTATCGGGAGTATTATTTTTATCAAAAAAAGAAATAAATCTCAGCGAGGTTAGAAAGAAGCTTAAAAACTCAATAGGAGAGAAGCTCTTGGATTTTATATCTGAATATTCTACGGATATTAAGGTAGGAGACCAGGTTTTTGTATACTTAATTGGCTCTGTAGATTTATTTAATCTCACAATTGTGAGTGAGGCTTACATCGAAAAAATATAGTTCTTCTTAGAAAAAAAGAAAGTGACAATACTTTTATATATTGCCACTTAATATCGTTTTATGCTGAATAAAGCTGTTTATTTCTCTTTTCTCTTTCCTGAGAACTTTTTCTTGCCTTTGAAATTACTGTTTCTATTATGTGAACGTGGGCTATATTCAGGAGCCTCACCTAAATCTTCAGGAACAGGAATCTTATAAATTGTCTTTTCTAAGAAATCTTCAATTGATTTAAATGCAGTTTGTTCCTTCTCATTAACAAAAGTAATAGCAACTCCATCATTATTTGCACGTGCAGTACGCCCAATGCGATGTACATAATCCTCTGAATCGTGAGGTACATCATAGTTTACTACCAATCTTATATCGTCAATATCAATACCTCGGGATACAATATCAGTGGCTACTAAAATATTTATTCGACCATTTTTAAATTCACGCATAATAAACTCGCGTTGAGATTGGTCTAAGTCCGAATGCATTTCACCTACATTTAGCTTTAATCTTTTCAAAGATTTTGTAACTTCTTTAACTTTAAGCTTTGAGGATGCGAAAATAATAGCTTTTTCGGGCACTTCATCTATAAAAAGACTTTGTATAATATCTAATTTCTGATTTTCGTAACATACATAAGCTGCCTGAATAATTTTCTCAGCTGGTTTTGAAACAGCAAGCTTAATTTCGACAGGATTATTTAAGATATTGTTTGCCAGTTTTTGAATATTAGCTGGCATAGTTGCAGAAAACATAATTGTTTGACGCTCTTTTGGCATTAACTTTACCACTTGCATAATGTCGTCGTAAAATCCCATGTCGAGCATACGGTCAGCTTCGTCGAGAACAAAATAAGAAACACGTGACAAATCTACATATCCTAAACTTAAATGACTTAAAAGACGTCCGGGAGTAGCAATCACAACATCTGCACCTAATGCCAATCCTTTTTTTTGCTGTTCAAACTGAATTCCATCACTTCCTCCATANACAGCAACGCTNGAAACCGGCATNAAATATGAAAAGCCCTCCATTTGCTGGTCAATCTGCTGAGCTAACTCACGNGTAGGAGACATTATAATGCAGTTNATTGCATCTTCAGGATGTTTCTCCTGTGAAAGTTTATTTAGAATTGGAAGTAAAAAAGCAGCAGTTTTACCTGTACCAGTCTGTGCAACAGCAATTAAGTCTCTACCTTCAAGTATAACTGGGATAGCGTTCTCTTGCACAGGTGTACATTCATCAAAGTTCATGGCATCAAGCGCCTGAAGCACTGTGTCATTTAAATTAAGTTCAGAAAATTTCATTCATCAAATTATTAATATACAAAGATAGAAAAAAGAATGTACGATTTGTAATATGAGCTAAGAATTGTTGCTAAATACAACTATCTTGCATTACAATTTACCCTGTTCGTCCAGATAGGAATCTTTAAAACCTAAGAAATACAAAACTCCATCCAGTCCAATCGTGTTAATTGACTGCTTAGCATTCTGTTGTACTTTGGGTTTTGCATGATAAGCAATACCTAATCCCGCAATACCAAGCATTGGAAGGTCATTAGCTCCATCACCAACAGCTATAGTTTGTGCTATATCTACATTTTCTACCTGAGCTATCAATCTTAATAATTCTGCTTTTCGTTTACCGTCAACAACGTCACCTAAATAGTTTCCGGTAAGTTTTCCATCGATTATCTCTAATTCGTTTGCGTAAACATAATCAATGCCATATTTTTGTTTCAGGTAATTTCCAAAATAAGTGAATCCTCCTGAAAGAATTGCTATTTTATATCCGTAGCGTTTTAAAACAAACATAAGACGATCTACACCTTCAGTAATAGGTAAACTCTCAGCTATATCTTTCATTACTGATTCGTCCAGTCCCTTTAATAAAGCAACTCTTCTACGGAAACTTTCAGTAAAGTCTATTTCACCACGCATTGCACTTTCTGTAATAGCCTTAACTTCGTTGCCAACGCCAGCTCTCATTGCCAGTTCGTCAATAACTTCTGTTTCTATCAATGTAGAATCCATATCAAAGCATATTAAACGGCGCATTCTACGATACATGTTATCCAGCTGAAGCGAATAGTCCATATCGAGTTCTCCTGATAACTTCAAGAGCTTAGCTTGCATCTCTTCGTGATTTTTTGGATTTCCACGAACAGATAGCTCTATACATGAACGTATATTTGCCTTTTGTTCATCAAGGGGAATACGACCAGTTAATCTCTTTATAGCATCAATGTTCATTCCTTGATCAGCTACAATCCTTGTAACTGCAGAAATTTGAGTCGCAGAAAGTTTCCTTCCTAAAAGAGTTAATATGTATCTGTTTTTCCCTTGCATACTTACCCAATTCTCATACTCTTCGACAGAAATAGGATAAAAACGGATAGTTATGCCTAAAGAAGAAGCTTTAAATAAAAGCTCTTTCATAATAAAGCCGGAATGATGTTCCTCTGTTTTAAAAAGAATTCCTAAAGATAGTGTATTGTGGATATCGGCCTGACCAATATCTAGAATGGTTACGTCGTATTTAGCTAATATTTCTGTAACAGAAGCTGTAAGGCCAGGACGGTCTTCGCCGGTAATACGTATTAATATCAATTCTGTTGCTGATTCATTCATATTTTACTCGTTAATTTGGCTGCAAAAGTAGTCAATTTTTGTATGTTTTATCATAAAAAATATGAAAAGTAGTCGCTTAATAGATACAATATTTGGAATTATAAATAATATATGCTTATATTTGCCTTAGGCTTCTAAAAAATAATGTTTTGATTTTCAGATAATTCGCTTCTGAAAGCACACAAAACCAGATAATGTTCCGGGTAGAAGCTGCTGTATAGGGCAGTCCTGGATAGTATTAACTAAAACCTAATTACATGAAGTATGTAAAATGGCTTTTTGTTGTATTATTAATCACTTCCTTGACTTCTTTTGTTGGAAAAGACAAACCCACTGGCGGTTTGAACATTGGAGACGTAGCTCCTGATTTTAGTTTCAGAACTACTCTCAAAAATCATCAACTTAATTTGAAAGACCTGAAAGGTCAGTATGTGCTAATTAACTTTTGGGCTAGTTATGATGCACAATCCAGAATGCAAAATGTTAGTTTAAACAATGCAATCAGGGATTCTTTCAAGAAAGTTAAATTTGTTTCCATCTCGTTTGATGAATATCAGTCGGTTTTTAAGGAAACAGTACGGAAAGATCAAATAGCATCACTTGTTTGTTTCGTAGATACAAAAGGTGAAACCTCTGAAATCTTTAAAGAATATAGCTTAGATAGAGGTTTTAGTAGCTATTTATTAGATGAAAATGGTGTAATTATAGCCAAAAACATCTCTGCACCTGAACTCTCTTCTTTTATAAATTAAGAGAGGACATTTACTTAGAGGAAAAGAATACAACAAAAACAAAGTTCCGCAACTATTGTCTTATAACAATGTTGCGGAACTTTCATTTTTATCAAATCTTAAATCCTATCAATATCCTTTATTTCGGAGCATTATGATAAAGAGCTATCGCTATAATAGTAAATACCATGTTAGGAATCCATACTGCTATCATCGGCGGAACATTTCCATTAATTGCAAACGTAGAAGATACTGTTTGAAACATGATATAAGTAAAACTTAAACCGATACCGAGCCCTAAATGCAACCCCATTCCTCCTTTAATTTTACGGGAAGAAAGAGCTAACCCAATAGTCGTTAAGATGAACGAGGCAAATGACATAGCAATACGCCTCTCATACTCAATCTCAAACTCTTTTATATTTGCAAATCCACGCTGTTTTTGCTTAATAATGTATTCTCGTAAAGCCGGACTGGTCATTGTTTCTTGCTGATTCTTCATAATAAGGAAATCAGATGGTTCCATTACTATGGTCGTATCTTTCTTGTCGCCGCGATAAAGCTTCTCTTTTAGTCCATTTAACTCCCTCACCATATAATCATGAAGAGTCCATTTATACAAAGAGGTTGAATCGTATGAAATTGATTGCGCAGTAAGATGTGAAACTAATTTCTTATCCTTGAATTTATCTAAGGAAAAATGATAACCTGTTTTATCGTAATCCTGATACCTTTCAATATAAGCTATAACACCAGTATCTACTTCCAATTGAACATTTCGAACAAAATCCTGCTTTTTCTTCTTAACGTACTTGTCTTCAAAGTTTAGCTTAGTAACATTACCTTTTGGAATTACATAAGAACCCAAACCATAAGTAAAAATAGAAATAATAGCGGCAGAAATCATGTATGGACGCATTAGTCGTTTAAAACTAATCCCGCCGGCAAACATTGCAATAATCTCTGAATTCTCTGCTAATTTTGATGTGAAAAATATAACAGAAACAAAAACAAAAAGAGAACTGAATAAGTTGGCAAAATATGGAATGAAATTTATATAATAATCGAAAATGATGGCCTTTAGTGGCGCCTCATTTTCCATGAACTTATCCATCTTCTCATTGATGTCAAATACTACGGCTATTGAAATAATCAAAGCAATTGAGAAAACATATGTTCCCAAAAACTTCTTTATTATATACCAATCCAGCCGTTTAATAATTTTTCTGCTCATCCTTTTTTTTGTTATAATCTTGTCGAAATCCGATTAACCATCATAGGCTTCCATGTAGAAAAATCACCTGCAATAATATGTTTACGAGCTTCACCAACCAGCCATAAATAAAATGCCAGGTTATGAATCGATGCAATCTGCATAGCTAATAATTCCTTTGCATGGAATAGATGACGTAAATATGCTCTTGAATAAAGCGTATCTACGTATGAAGCTCCATCTGCTTCAATAGGAGAGAAGTCGGCTTCCCATTTTTTATTACGCATATTCATAATACCGTTTTTAGTAAATAACATACCATTACGGCCATTGCGGGTAGGCATAACGCAGTCGAACATATCAACACCTCTTTCTATTCCTTCCAGAATATTCACAGGAGTTCCTACACCCATGAGATATCGAGGCTTTTCTTTTGGCAAAATTTCATTTACCAATTCAATCATCTCATACATTTTCTCTACAGGTTCCCCAACTGCAAGACCACCAATAGCATTTCCATCGCATTCTTTCGAGGCAATAAACTCAGCAGACTGTTTACGCAGATCAGGATAAACACATCCCTGAACGATAGGAAATAAAGATTGATTGTAACCGTATTTAGGTTCCGTTTCATTGAATCGCTTCAAACAACGATCTAACCATCGATGTGTCAATCCAAGAGATTTCTTTGCATAGGCATAATCAGAATCACCAGGAGGACATTCATCAAAAGCCATCATAATATCCGCCCCAATAATACGCTCTATATCCATAACCTTTTCAGGGGTAAATATATGCTTGCTTCCATCAATGTGTGAACGAAACTCAGCGCCTTCTTCTCTTAACTTTCTAATGCCAGATAGCGAGAAAACCTGAAATCCGCCACTATCTGTGAGCATAGGGCGATCAAAACTATTAAATTTGTGCAATCCACCTGCTTTCTCCAGAACATCAAGTCCCGGACGTAAATACAGGTGATAAGTATTGCCAAGAATTATTTGCGCTTTAATATCCTGGATTAATTCTGTTTGATGCACTGCTTTTACTGAACCTAATTGTTCCAACAGGCATAAAAATCGGAGTCTCAATCTGCCCGTGATCAGTAGTTANTAATCCGGCACGAGCATTTGATTTTGAATCCGTGTATTGTAGGTCAAATGTCATTTACTTTTTTGGTTTCATGGAGAAATCAATCGCATCAGCAACTTTTTCATTAGTTAGCGCCAATGCAAATACTTCTTTAATATCACTTACATAGTGGAACGTTAATCCTTTAAGATAAACTTCCTGAATTTCGTCTATGTTCTTTTTGTTCTCAGTACTTATAATAATCTCTTTTATTCCGGCACGCTTAGCAGCTAAAATCTTTTCTTTTATGCCACCAACAGGAAGTACCTTTCCACGCAGGGTAATCTCACCTGTCATAGCCAGATTGCTTTTCACTTTTCTCTGAGTTAAAGCAGAAGCTAATGAAGTTGCCATTGTTATACCGGCAGATGGACCATCTTTTGGAATAGCACCTTCCGGAACATGGATGTGAATATTCCAGTTTTCGAATATTTCATCGTCAAGAGCCAGAATAGAAGTATGAGCTTTAATATACTCTAATGCAAGCATAGCAGATTCTTTCATTACATCTCCCAAGTTCCCAGTTAAAGTAAGTTTTCCACCTTTACCCTTGCTTAAGCTTGTTTCAACAAAAAGAATTTCGCCACCAACTGCAGTCCAGGCAAGTCCGGTTACAACTCCTGCATATTCATTTCCCTGATATTTGTCTTTCGAATATTCTTCAGCTCCAAGTAAATCATATAAATCGTCAGATTTAATATCCTTTTTATTGAAAAATCCATCAGTTGCAAACTGGCGAGCTAACTTTCTCAAAATCTTACCAATCTTCTTTTCAAGTTCGCGAACACCACTTTCACGAGTATATGATTCTATTATTGTTTCTAATGTATCTTTAGGAATTTTAATATCATTCTTCGAAATACCGGTGGCGTCCATCTCTTTAGGTACAAGATGCCTGCGAGCAATTTCAATTTTTTCTTCNGTGATATATCCACTTACCTCAATTAATTCCATACGATCCAATAATGGTTGAGGAATTGTATTAAGATTATTTGCTGTTGCAATAAACATTACTTTTGATAAGTCAAAATCAACATCCATATAATTATCGTGGAATGTTCCATTCTGCTCAGGATCAAGCACTTCAAGCAATGCAGATGATGGATCTCCCTGGCGGTCAGCTCCAACTTTGTCTATTTCATCCAGAATGAAAACCGGATTAGATGACCCAGCTTTAATTAAACCTTTGATTATACGTCCGGGCATTGCACCAATATATGTCTTTCTGTGACCTCTGATTTCTGCTTCATCATGAATTCCACCTAAAGACATTCTGATATATTTTCTTTTCAATGCAGCAGCAATTGATTTACCTAAAGAAGTTTTACCTACTCCCGGAGGGCCATAAAGACATATAATAGGAGATTTTAAATCACCTTTTAATTTTAATACAGCCAAATGTTCAAGAATTCTCTCTTTTACCTTTTCAAGCCCATAATGGTCTTTATTCAGAGTCTTTTCAGCATTCTTTAAATTGAAATTATCTGTAGTATAGACATTCCAAGGTAAACTTAGCATTGTTTGCAAATAGTTTAGCTGAACACTATAATCTGGCGATTGCGAATGAGTACGTTCCAGTTTGGCCAATTCTTTATTGAAAATTTCATTGACTTCTTTATTCCACTGCATTTTAGTGGCTTTCTGACGCAACTCTTCAACCTCCTGATCCTGTCCACCACCAAGTTCATCTTGAATTGTTTTTATCTGTTGCTGTAGAAAATATTCTCTTTGTTGCTGATCAATATCTTCTCTGGCACGCATCTGAATAGATGCCTTTATTTCAGCTAGCTGTACTTCTCTATTTAAAATTTCCAAAAGATGATAAGCTCTTTCCTGCAAAGAATTAATCTGCAGTAATTCAACTTTTTCATCTTTCTTTAAAGGCATATTTGTGCATATAAAATTAATCAGGAACATTTTGTTACTGATATTTTTTATAGCAAAAGCTGAATCCTGATGTAATGTTCCAGATACTTTTATATATCTAATAGTCAAATCCTTGCAAGCATCAACCAATGCATCAAATTCTTTATTTTCTTTAGCAGGTAATGCTTCTTCCAGTAACTTAACTTTGCCTAACAAATAGGGGAATGTTTCTGATAGACTTTCCAGCTCAAAACGTTTCATTCCCTGAAGAATTACAGTAGTGGACTGATCAGGCATTTCAAGAACACGAACTATTTTTGCAATAGTTCCAATTGTATGTAAGTCTTCGAAATCAGGGTTTTCTGTTTCAGCTGCTTTCTGACAAACAACTGCAATATATGCATTGCTTTTATATGCATCATTTACGAGTTTCAGTGATGATTTTCTTCCTACAGATATTGGTAATACAACGCCTGGGAATAAAACCATATTCCGCAGAGGTAAGACAGGAAGGCTGTCATCCACTTTAATATCAAACATCTGTTCCTCATTGCCTTCAAAATCTGCTATAAATGAGAAACCATTATCATTTGAGTCTTCCATTTCACTTAAATATCCTTTTCTTATCATTTTATTTGTTATTCGAGGTTATATCTTTCGACAGTTAAAACCGACTGCAAAGGTAATCTATTCTTTATTAAAAATAAAACTCCTATGAAAGAAAAGAACAGTGTAAATGCTAAATATTATTTCAAAAATGCACAAAAACTATTTAAATTCTTTATTTTTGGCGAAAATTCAACAATCAGCAATGCCTAATCCATATTTTAGATTTAAACAATTCACCGTATGGCACGATAAATGTGCCATGAAAGTTGGAACAGACGGAGTTCTTTTAGGAGCCTGGGCAGATGTGTCTAATGCAAATTCTGTTTTAGATATTGGTACAGGAACCGGATTAGTTGCTTTAATGATTGCGCAACGTTGTAATGCGGAAATTTTTGCTATAGAAATTGATAATAATGCTGTAATTCAAGCTACTGGCAACAAAGATATGTCACCATGGGGTGAGCGGATATCAATTATACAAGCAGATTTTAAAACCTTTGAAAGCAATACTAAATTTGATGTCATTGTTTCCAATCCTCCTTACTTTTCAAATTCCTTGTTACCTCCAGATATAAAGCGAAGTACAGCCCGGCATACAAATGAGCTTTCATATTATGATCTTATTGAAGGTGTTGCAAAGCTGTTATCTCACAAAGGAAATTTTTCGTTGATTATTCCGGCAGATGTTATCGACAAAATTGTAGAAATAGCAGCCATTTTTGATTTATATCCAATTAGACAGACAAACGTGTTGCCCAAACAAGATAGTTTACCTAAAAGAGTATTAATATCCTTTTCAAACAAAAAAGATGCAATTTTTGATAAACCAAATGATTTAATAATTGAATTAGCAAGGCATCAATATACTCCCGAGTATGTTGAACTAACCAAAGAATATTATCTAAAAATNTAGTAAATTAATTTGTTACATTAATTACTGCTTCTTTGTTAGTCTTTTAAAGAATTCAATATTCCTATCTATAATTTGTTTGTTCATTTGCGTTAAATCTTCCACAAAATTTTCTCCCTTAGGCTTCAATCCTACGAAATAGTCAGAGGCCTTTTTTAATACATTTTGCTCTCTATCACCTTTTTCAGGAGTTATTACTAATAAACCTTTAGCGATAATCTCTACATCTATTTCTTCATTCATCATAACAGGATCACCATCATAATGAACTACTCCCGGATGAGTTCTATGAATGTGTATTTTTTTGCTTTTAAAAGTCCGGATTCTGCTATTCTGGTCTAATGTTTTATTAAATAGTTGAAAAGCAAGTGATGGAATATCTATTACTGTAAATGGCTCTAAAATAGTAACATTCATTAATCCATCCTGAAGTGAAGCTTTAGGAGCAATATATGCATTATTACCATATTGAGAAGCATTACCACACGCAATTAAGAATGCTTTATGTTTAGTTTTTAAATCCTCACTTTCAACTTCATAAGTTTCCGGTTTGTAATTTAAACATTCCAACAGTGTCTTTTCCAAATATGTAAGAATACCTCGTCTTCCGGCAGCAGAAAACTTAAGACTTACAAAAGCATCGAAACCAACGCCACAGGTACAAAAGAATGGTTTGTTGTTTATTTTACCATAATCAATTGCTGATATATTTCCTTTATTAATTATATTAATAGCTTTACGACTATCCATTGGTATTCGCAGATGACGAGCCAATCCATTCCCTGATCCACAAGGAATAATTCCTAAAACAGTGTTAGTGTGAATTAGAGAACGTGCTATTTCATTAATTGTTCCATCCCCGCCAATAGCAGTTACGCAATAAACGCCATCTGCAGCAGCCTTTGCAGCAATCTCTTCAGCATGGCCAGCTCTTTCTGTATATTTTATTTCAATCTCATATTTATTTTGATCTATTCTTTCATTTAACTGATTCAAAATTAATTTTTTACTCTGAGTACCTGAGATCGGATTAACGATAAATAGTATTTTTTTCTTCTCATCCATGCGTTATATGATAAAATATTCAAACGACAAAAGTAATATATTAATCTTAATACAGTAGCTTTTTATGCATTCTTTTATAAGGGAAGTTACTTTTTTTATATAAAACAGACTAATAAATCACATAAATTGCTATCTTTGCGACCGTCTTTGAAAAAATGGACGAAAAACAAGAAAAATTAAATAACTGATAATATAATATTAATGTAGGGGAGACCTACGAAGCATTATTATGGGATTATTACAAGATAAATTAGAGAAATATGATATACCACAGCAAGTTAAAGCTAAAGGTGTATATCCTTATTTCCGTTGCATTGAAAGTGAACAGAACACTGAAGTGATAATGAGTGGCAAGAAAGTNCTAATGTTTGGTTCTAACTCATATTTAGGACTTACTAACCACCCAAAAGTAATTGAAGCAGCAGTTGANGCTACTCGTAAATATGGTACAGGATGTGCTGGNTCACGTTTTCTAAACGGAACACTCGACATTCACCTGGAACTAGAAAAAGANCTAGCCGAATTCGTAGGAAAAGAAGATGCAATTATCTATTCTACCGGATTTCAGGTAAACTTAGGAGTAGTATCATGTGTTACAGGTCGCGAAGACTATATTATCTGTGACGAACGAGATCATGCTTCAATTGTTGATGGAAGACGTTTATCTTTCTCTCAGACTTTAAAGTTTAAGCACAATGACATGGCTTCTTTGGAAAAAGAACTTCAAAAATGTAAGCCAGATAAAATTAAACTGATTGTTGTTGATGGTGTTTTCAGTATGGAAGGCGATGTTGCAAACTTGCCTGAGATTGTACGTTTAGCAAAACAATATGATGCAAACATCATGGTTGATGAAGCTCACGGACTAGGAGTGCTTGGAAATCATGGACGTGGTACTTGTGATCACTTTGGTCTGACTAAAGATGTTGATTTAATAATGGGAACTTTCAGTAAGTCTCTTGCTGCAATTGGTGGCTTTATTGCTGCTGATGAATCTATAATCAATTATCTAAGACACAATTCACGTTCTTATATGTTTAGTGCAAGTAACACACCTGCTGCCACTGCAGCTGCACGTGCTGCTTTGCAGATTATGAAATCAGAGCCAGAACGTATCGATCATTTATGGGATATCACAAATTATTCTCTTAAATGTTTCCGTGACTTAGGCTTCGAGATAGGAAACACATCTACTCCAATTATACCTTTATATGTACGTGATATAGAGAAAACATTTATGGTTACCAAAATGTTGTTTGATGAAGGTGTATTTGTTAACCCTGTAATTCCACCTGCATGTGCTCCAGAAGATACTTTGATTCGTTTCTCTCTTATGGCAACACATTCTAAAGAACAAATTGACATTGCAGTTAATAAATTAGAAAAGTGCTTCAAAGCATTAGATATTATTAAATAATATACTCAAATTCCATAATAAAAAGTCTTCTTCATATTAATTGAAGAAGACTTTTTTGTATTTATAGCTTTCTCATAATCAACTAGATAGAAGTGATTAATTAAAATAACAAAAAAATAAGCAAAATAAACTTGCATATTTGATATAAAGAGCCTATCTTTGCATCGCTTTTGAAAGGAAATACTTACAGAAGTTATCGGGGTGTAGCGCAGTCCGGTTAGCGCACCTGCTTTGGGAGCAGGGGGTCGTGGGTTCGAATCCCGCTACCCCGACTAAGGAGTCTGAATAATTATTCGGGCTCCTTTTTTTGATATCCATTGCTCAAAACTCTATTCAAAGAAAATAAAAAAAATATTGGCCAATAATTATAAAAGCACCAAAAAAAAATAAAATCCATTCACCAATAATAAAAAATAAAACTTGAATAATTCTGAAAGAAAGATTATGCTTTCAAAATTGAAAATCATTTTGAGTAGAGCCTCAATTGAAACTTTTTATTTTCATCCCTCACTACTTTTAGGGTAAGAGTTTAATGCAGAGGTGTTTATATGCTAAGATAAGAGGGCTATCCCTCACTCATCCCTCACTTTGATTTTTTTATTTACTTGTATATCAAGTATATAGTTTGTTATGGATAAAAACGTTTTTGTTATCAACCCTCACTATACGCTCTCATCTATCACTCAAAATTTTATATTATTCATTTCTGAACTGAATTAAAACAAAGAATATTGAAATTTATTTTTAAGGTTAACTGCTAGAGAATCAGCAGAAAAGAAGATCTATAGAGTTTTTGCTTAAAAATAAAAGCCTGGAAAGCTTGGATTATTCATACAAAACATCTATCTTTGCATCGCTTTTGAAAAGAAATACTTATCAAAAGTCATCGGGGTGTAGCGCAGTCCGGTTAGCGCACCTGCTTTGGGAGCAGGGG
>Ga0065701_1012948_pt1 | contig 14397 bp, 12 predicted proteins | sample Biomet1_FD_59088 | JGI IMG/M metagenome (GOLD analysis project Ga0065701, IMG submission 59088) | Microbial communities from bioreactor (seeded with anoxic lake sediment) at LBNL, California, USA - Biofuel metagenome 1 version 3... | ecosystem: Engineered > Bioreactor > Anaerobic > Unclassified ...
TTAATGGTTTAAAAGAAAAAGGAATTTTTATTCAACGGCATGGGCTAGCGGCTGAACCACAGGATTTTGTTGATAACAAAGTTGTAAGTGACCTTCTGCAAAAAGAAGGTGTCGATGTTTTGCCGATAACGCTTGTCGAGGGTAAAATTGTTAAAACGAAGGAATATCCTACGAATCAGGAATTATCTGGATGGATCGGTGTGGAAATCGAAGCAAAGCCGGCAAAGGCTGATGGATGTTGTTGTGAATCTAAAGGGTGCTGTTGATATGGAAAACTTTATGTACGAAATATTCGCTTTAGATAAAATAAACTTTACGAAATACTTATTTTTTACTGGCAAAGGCGGTGTTGGCAAGACATCTACAGCTTGTGCGGTTGCTGTGGGGTTAGCGGATCAGGGGAAAAAAGTCCTTTTGGTCAGCACCGATCCGGCTTCTAACCTGCAAGATGTTTTTCACACGGAACTTGATGGCAAAGGTATTACGATTGATGGTGTACCTGGGCTTACTGTTGCAAATCTTAATCCGGAAGAAGCGGCAAGAGAATATCGCGAGTCTGTCATTAGTCCTTATCGAGGAAAACTGCCGGAAAGTGTTCTAAATAATATGGAAGAGCAGCTTTCTGGTTCTTGCACCGTCGAAATTGCGGCATTCGATCAATTTTCGCATTTCATTACCGATGCAGCAACGGAAGATCAATATGATCATATTATTTTTGACACCGCACCAACAGGGCATACCTTGCGCATGTTGCAGCTGCCTTCGGCTTGGAGCAATTTTATCAGTGAAAGTACGCATGGTGCCTCTTGCTTAGGTCAGTTGGCAGGACTCGAAGCAAAGAAAGGCATGTACAAAGATGCAGTCAGCAATTTGTCCGATTCAAGACGGACAACGCTTATATTGGTTTCGAGACCGGAAATGACACCACTTTTGGAAGCAGAACGATCAAGTCTGGAACTGCGTGATTTAGGAATCGGCAATCAAGTTCTGCTTATCAATGGCGTTTTGCTTCAAGCTTCGGATGATATTTCACAAAAGATTCTGGGTAAACAGCGTGCGGCTATGGAAAATATGCCGTTTGATCTGAAAAAAATCACGACCTTCTTCTTACCGCTTCGTTCGTATAATATTTTAGGACTGGACAATATCCGAGCTTTTTTTCAACAGGATGTTTATAAAAAAGCTGATATGAGGATAAAACCAGAAGAGTATATGTCAATTCATTCTCTAATCGAAGATTTATATAAGACGAAAAAAAATGTGATTTTTACAATGGGAAAGGGCGGCGTTGGCAAAACAACTATTGCTGGCGTTATTGCTTTGGCTCTTGCCGAAAAAGGAGTAAAGGTACATTTGACTTCAACTGATCCTGCCGATCATCTACGCTATGTTATGCAAAAAACAAAAAATATAACGCTCAGTCATATTGATGAAAAGCAGGAATTGCTGAATTATCAAAGGGAAGTACTTGAAAAAGCCCGCAAAATGATGAGTGCTGAAGATCTTGCTTATATTGAAGAAGATTTAAAATCTCCGTGTACACAAGAAATAGCTGTGTTTAGAGCTTTTGCTGAAGTCGTTGATAAAGCAGAAAATGAAGTCGTGGTAATTGACACAGCGCCAACCGGACATACGCTTTTATTACTAGATGCAACGCAAAGTTATCATAAGGAAGTGCAGAGAACTAAAGGAGAAATACCGATTTCAGTTCAACGACTTTTACCAAGATTGCGTGATGCGCAGCAAACAGAAGTTGTTATTGTTACTTTGCCAGAAGCCACGCCTGTGTTTGAAGCATCAAGGCTGCGTGATGATTTATTAAGGGCTGGAATCCATAATAAGTGGTGGGTAGTCAATCAATGTATTTCTATGACTGAAACCGATAATTCGATGTTGGTGGCACGTGCAAAAACAGAAAAACAATGGTTGGAGAAAGTAAGTGAAATCAGTAATCGCAATTTTGTCACTATACCTTGGATAGAAGATGCCGCTGTTGAAAATATTTGTAAATAAATTTGAATAGACGGGCAATTTCATTCTTTGTATGGGAACGTTAGAAATATGTAAGCAAGATATCAATAGGGGGGAATAAAATGGTAGACATGAAGAAGGGGAAGCTGTCCTTTTTGGATAGATTTCTTACACTTTGGATTTTTTTGGCGATGGGAATTGGTGTATTTGGCGGCTATCTATTTCCTTCGTTAGCAAAATCGTTGAGTACGTTCAGTACAGGTACGATATCCTGGCCTATTGCCATAGGGCTTATCATCATGATGTATCCGCCGCTGGCAAAAGTGAAATATGAAGAAATCGGCAAAGTAATGCAACATAAAAAGGTATTTGCTTTTTCACTTTTTCAAAACTGGATCATCGGACCGGTTTTGATGTTTGGATTGGCCGTACTGTTTTTGCGTGATATGCCTGGTTTTGCTATAGGGCTTATCATTATTGGTTTGGCTAGGTGCATCGCTATGGTTATTATATGGAATACGCTTGCCAAGGGCGATAATGAATATTGTGCGGCATTGGTGGCGATGAATTCTATTTTTCAAATGTTTTTATATACGTTGTATATCTATGTATTTGTTACTCTTTTGCCTAATTGGCTGGGACTGTCTTGGAGTGGTCAAATGATTGAAGTGCCAATGGCTGAGGTTGGCAAGAGCGTGTTGATTTACCTTGGAATACCGTTTGCAGCGGGATTTCTTACACGATTTGGATTGCTTCGAACAAAGACAAAAGAATGGTATGAACAAGTTTTTATCCCCCAAATTTCTCCGGTGGCATTGCTAGCCTTGCTATATACGATTGTCATTATGTTTATGACCAAAGGCGAAGAAATCGTAAATAATCCAGGAAATGTTGTTCGTATTGCGGTTCCATTACTGATTTATTTTTCTATTATGTTTTTTGTTAGTTTCTATTTATCGCATCGAGCTGGATTTGCTTATGAAGAAACTGTTACGTTGGCCTTCACAGCTGCCAGCAATAATTTTGAATTGGCCATAGCTGTTGCCGTTGCAGTATTTGGTATTGCGTCGGACCAAGCGTTTACCGCTGTCATTGGTCCATTGGTAGAAGTGCCGGTCATGATTGCCTTGGTGAACGCGGCATTGTATTTAAAACAAAAGTATTATACTTTCAGTAGTTAGGAGTGTGCTTTTATGCCAGCTAAAATAAAAGTTGCCTTTATTTGTGTGCATAATTCTTGCCGTAGCCAGATTGCAGAAGCCTTGGGAAAACATTATGCATCCGATGTATTTGAAAGCTATTCAGCAGGTACGGAAATAAAGCCGCAAATCAATCAGGATGCAGTCCGTCTGTTAAAAGAAATGTATGGGATTGATATGGAAAAAACGCAGCAATCGAAATTATTAGAAGAAATACCAGCTGTCGACATTGTCATTACAATGGGCTGCAATGTTTCTTGTCCGTATCTTCCTTGTAAGCGCCGTGAAGACTGGGGTCTTGATGACCCGACAGGTATGAGTGAGGCTGCATTTAAAAGTGTAATTGCCATTATTGAAAAAAACGTCATAGCTTTAAGAGATGAAATTAAAAAGCAGTGAAACATAGTGTATTTACAGAGGGTAAAATAAAAGCGATACATCATACTTCGCTATGGTAGGAAGTATGATGTATCGCTTTTTATTGCGTATTGGCAAAGAGTCAAGTGATGAATGAATTTTAATCTTTGAAAACTTTGTGGTTTAGGTAGCGGGCAATATATCCGTAGCGTGATTTTTATTCGCTTGCCCAATCTATTTGGATGTAGCATGAAGAAGCTTCTTCAAGGATGGCTAAAATATCTATATTATAAAAACCACCGATTTTCTTTAGTAACGCACAAGCTATTTTTAGCTGATTTTTATCATGTGAATTCAGTTGGTAAACATTCAAATCTATGCGGAGACACAGTTTGGTAGTAGAAGAAATTCCATTGTTTAGCATTAATGCACAATTTGTTTGCTCAGGTATTTTAGGTAGAGTGTGCAAGAGGACTTTGAATATCATTATTACATAATTGTGATTTCCTTTGGCTTTGAAGTCTTCTTTTACTTGATTTTGGATGGCTAAACGATCATCGCAAGTAGCAAGTATTGCGTTGATGATACTCGAGCTTGTTCGAGTATCGATTATCGCAGGTAATTGGCTAAGATATGTTAAATAAATCACTTCTGCGATGAGGATTACATCATCTTCGACAAGTGATTGAGGAATGGAAGNNGATTGAGAAAAAGAAGCAATATGTTTTTTCCACAAAGAAAATATCAAGGTGCTGATTTTGTATAGATGACGAAATTCAGATTTTTCTTGTGATTTTTTATCCTCCATAGTACGAAAAATATTTTGATACGCAATGTTTTTGGCGGCTAGCGAGTCGCTTAANGTATCTCTTTCTATTTGGAGGTTATAATAGTCAATGGATTGTTTGATGGCAGGGAGTAATTCATTTTCACTCGTCCAAGGTTTTGTGATGAATTTAAATATTTCTCCTTGGTTGATGGTGACAAGGATTTGTGATAGTTGCGTATATCCAGATAAAACTACACGAACTGTCTTGGGATATTTTCCCTTTACAATCTTTAGTAAGGCTAATCCATCCATGACCGGCATTCTCATATCTGTTACGATAACGCTAAAAACATTTTTTCCCATGATAGTAAGTGCCTCAGCAGCACTTCCTGCAAAAAAATGAAAGATAGTCTTCTTCAGCAACAGCTCTTCTAATGGCACTTAAGACGCTGGGTTCATCATCAACAAATAATACTTTAGTTTGGTTCATATAGGTCACTCCTAAATTCAAAAAGTTATCAAGTTATCTTATTCGATATAATGTTCTGTCTTTTAAGAAACTTCGACAGTTTGAAGACGTTTCCTTTTTCATGCATAGTTTATTTTCATAATAGTTTGAATAAATCTAAATGGTTTTTTGCAGGAATATAATATTAATCCCCGAAAAGATAAACTATCATATGAATTTCTAAAACTTATTATGAGGAAGCCGATAAATAAGCTTTTAAAAAATGGAGGAGCATATTATGCAAATTGAGCAAATATTATATGACAAAACAGGAAATAAAACTCAAAACATAGCGAATAACTTAAAAGATAAGGCACAATTTGTTTTAGTTTTTGGTTCTAAAAATTTACTGCTTGAAGATCAGTTTTATGATGAATTGAAAGCCTTGTATCCTAATGCATATTTAATTGGCGGAACCACTGCAGGAGAAATATATAATACCATAGCCACGGAAAATACTGTATCAGCGACAGCGGTTTATATGGAAAAAACAGAGGTCAAGTTTTTTACTGTAGATATTGATGAAAATAAATATGCGGAGGCTGCGGCAGAGTTAGTTTCAAAATTCCCGATAGAGGGGTTGCGCCATGTTTTTATTCTTTCAGAAGGAATAAATATTAATGGGAGTAAACTTGTTGACGGACTGATACACAGTTTACCTGAAAATGTTACTTTATCTGGAGGTCTTGCTGGAGATGGAATTCTTTACAAAGAGACTTTTATCATTGCCAATAGTTATCCAAAAAAGAATTGTTTAGTTGCTATTGGGTTTTATGGTGATCAAGTGCGGTTTGGATACGCTTCTATCGGTGGATGGGCACCTTTTGGTATTGAAAGGATTATTACGAAATCAAAAGACAACATTTTGTATGAACTTGATGGCAAGCCTGCATTAGCATTGTATAAAGAGTATTTAGGCGAATATGCAACCGAACTACCTGCTTCTGGTTTATATTTCCCTTTGATGGTTCGTTCAGCAGATTCTAGAAGAACATTTATTCGTACAATTCAAAGGGTTGATGAGACGAGAAATGCTTTAGTTTTTTCTGGAGATGTTCCTGAGGGATATTACTCAAAATTGATGCGATCAAATTTTGATAAATTGATCGATGGGTCAAAACAAGCGGCAAAAAAAAGTTTGACAACGTTAGGTCGTGAGCATGCTCAACTTGCTATTTTAGTGAGTTGTGTTGGAAGAAAATTAGTGCTAGACCAATTAACCAGTGAAGAAATTGATGCAGCTCGAAGTGTGTTAAAAGAAGATACACCTTTTACGGGGTTTTATTCTTATGGCGAGATTTCATCACCGGACAAAAATGCGATATGTGAGCTTCATAATCAAACTATGACGATTACTTTAATTGCGGAGGATTGATAAAATGGAAAAATTGCATCGACTTTTGAGACGGCAAGTTGAAAAGCATTTAGGCAATATTGAATTGACAGCAGAATTGGAAGCCTTCATTTTAGCAGTAAATCAGGCATATATAAACCAAGATAAAGATAGATCGTTATTGGAACGTAGCATAGATATCAGTTCTAGAGAATATAATGAAAATATGGAAAAAATACGAATGTTGCAAAGCCAGTTGATTCAACAAGAGAAAATGGCCGGAATTGGACAACTTTCTGCGGGGATAGCGCATGAAATCAATAATCCTCTTGGTTATACGCAGAGTAATTTAGATACATTGAGAAAATATTTAGACAAAATCAAAGTTTTTCTGGAATCATTGAATACTATGGAGAAAACACTAAAAACAGAACCAACAGAAGATGTAAAACTGCTTATGGAAACGATTAGAGCAGAGCAAAAGAAAAATAAAATCAATATTATAACGGCAGATCTTGAAGATATCATAGTAGAATCAATCACTGGGCTCAGCCGAATAGAAAAAATTGTTAAAAGCCTTCTGGGGTTTGCGCGGACAAGTGCGTCGGAATTTGAAGATTATGATTTAAACAAAGGGATTATTGATACACTTGCAGTTGCCAATAATGAAATAAAATATTTTGCAGAAGTGGTTGAAGATTTAGGGGAGATTCCTTACATTAAGGCGGCCGGTGGTTCTATCAATCAGGTATTGCTGAACCTTATTGTAAATGCTGTTCATGCGATAAAAGAATCGTCCAATAAAGGGCTTCTGCGGATAAAGACATTTGAAGAGAATGGTTCAGTATATTGCTTGATTCAAGATAATGGAATAGGAATCCCAAAAGAAAACGTGGCGGCAGTCTTCACGCCTTTTTTTACGACAAAACCAATAGGAAAGGGAACCGGCCTGGGGCTGAGCATAGCTTATGATATTATAGTAAATAAGCATGCCGGTGAAATAAATATTGAATCGGAAGCAGGCATAGGAACGACCTTTATTATTCGTTTGCCTATTCAACATGAAAATGAGGCAGCAATATGAATATATTGATTGTTGATGACGAAAAATTTAATTTGAGAATGGCAGAAGAGCTCATTAAAGAAACGATTGACGATAGTAGCGTTTTTGTGTGCAATTTGCCAGAAACTGTTCTAGTTCAAATTGAAGAACACAAGATTGATATCATTTTATTAGATATTATTATGCCAAATGTAAGCGGAATTGACGTATTAAAGGCTATTCGTAAGCGAAAGCAGTATAAAGATATTCAAATTATTATGTTTACAGGAATTAAAGATAAAGAAAATCTGAAATTATGTTTTGAAAATGGTGCAAATGATTACATTAATAAACCGATTGATTTTGTAGAGTTTGCAGCAAGGATGAAAGCCTCTGTAAAAGCACGAAAAAATATTGTATCACTGCTTGAAATGGCAAATACAATAACTGAACAGTATCAAGATTTGCATAATATGACGCAGGAATTAAAAAATACGCAATTTAATTTGATTCAAAAGGAAAAACTTGCGTCACTTGGGGAAATTGCTGCCGGTATAGCGCATGAAATCAATAATCCTATGGGATTCATCTCTAGCAATTTTGAGATAATGAAGCAATATATGAAAAAAATAAATACGGTAATGGTTTTTTACAAGAAATTTGTTCAACATCTTACGGAGGATAAGCTTATAGATGGAAAAGTTTTGCAGGAAAAAATTTTGATTCATGACATGGAACAAAAATATAATATGGATTTCATTTTGGCGGATTTTGAAACAATGCTTATAGAGTCAATAGATGGAGCTAATAGGATAAGTAAAATAGTACAAAATATGCAAGCTTTAGCTAAAACTGGGACTGAACATGAATGGGTGTATAATGATTTAAATCAGATCATTGAAGAGGGTTTACTGATTGTAAAGCATGAACTAAAAGATGTTGCGGAAATTGATAAACAAACAACGGATGGAGAGCTGAATTTATTATGTAACAAAGGAGAAGTCGGGCAGGTCATCTTGAATGTTTTATTAAATGCTATATATGCAATAAAAAGTCTTACGTTGAAGTCTTTGGGGAAAATTACCATTAAAACCTGTGCCGAAGGATCCTATGCTGTTTGTCAAATAACAGATAATGGTTCGGGAATAAAAGAAGAATATCTTCATCGAATATTCGATCCGTTTTTTACGACGAAGGATGTTGGCGCTGGTGTTGGCTTAGGCCTTAGCGTTGCTTATGATATTGTGGTTAAAAAGCATGGTGGAGACTTTCAGGTAGATAGTAAAGTGAATCAAGGTTCAACTTTTACGATAAAACTACCAATGAGAGGAAGCATATAAATTATGGATGAAAGCTATATGAATAAAAAAATATTATTTGTTGACGATGAAAGGCAAATTCTCAATGCATTAAATCGTCTTTTTATGGATACACAATACGAAATTTTCATGGCAGACAGTGGGGAGGCTGCATTAGGCATATTAGAAATTGAAGAAATTGATTTAGTTGTTACTGATATGAGAATGCCGGTAATGAATGGGTTCGAGTTATTGGGAAAAATTAAAGAGCTGTATCCTGATGTATTGAGAATTATTTTGAGTGGATATTCTGAAAAGAATACAATCCTTACAGCTTTGCAGAAAAATCTTGCAAAACTTTATATAATGAAACCATGGGATAATGGCGTATTGCTTCAGGTGATTAGCCAACTATTTGAAACGGAAAGTATTCTATGTGATCAGAAACTAATACAATTGATTAATAACACAGAAGATCTTCCTACGTTGAAANATAGTTATCATAAAATAATGACGCTAATCGATGGTGGTGCTGATATTGGTAAAATATCAAGTGCGATCGAAAAAAGATCCTGCTATAGCAACAAAACTTCTTCATATTATTAATTCTGCATTTTATGAAGTTAAAACGGGAAATATTAAACAGGCAATTACACTTTTGGGCTTGTCTACCACAAAAAATATCGTGTTGGCAACCTCGTTGGTGGATACTTTTACAACAAATGGGACCTATGAATCTCAATTAGAGCTTATTTGGAAGCATTCCTTTACTTGCAGCCAGATACTGAATATTATCTATGAAAAACTCTTGAACAAAAAATTATCAGAAATAGAATCTTCGGCAGGATTGCTTCACAACATTGGAATAGCACTTTTTTTTAAGATTTTTCAAGAAAAATATAGTAAAATCTTTCTAGAAAAGAGAAGCAAAAACTTAAATTTACTAGATTTGGAAATGAAATATTTAGGTGTGACACATCAACAAGTCGGTGCGTATTTATTGAAATGGTGGGAGATTCCTTATCCAATCGTTGAAGTAGCATTGTATCATCATACACCTTTTGCCACGGGAATTATTAATCAGGAATTGATTTATGCAGTCAACATAGCACAATATTATGCTGCTCTTTTCTTAGGGGTGCAAGGCGACTATAATTTGGATAAAAGTGTCTTTGAACGATTACATATTAACCAAGAGCAATTAGAAAAAGAATTGGCCCTTTTACCAAAATATTCTATAGATAAATCGTAAAAAACGAATGCTGCTCAATTATTGGAACTTTTGAGTTTGTAATACCTCAGTTAGCGTCGAATAGTGCAAGCATCTAAAAAAAGCAGATCGTGAATTGAGTCCTAAAGAAACGTTGTGCATATTTGCTTGAAATTATTTTATAACTGACTGAAAATATTTAACATGACAATAAGGAGAAATTTATTATGTATGTTTTTATTGAGGAAAATATGATGAGAATACACCGGCATTTACGCCTTTTTAATTTTTGTTGCGCGGTGATAACAATCCTATTATTCTATATGTTTTCAACAGATGAAACATTAAAACAATTGAAAAAAACGGCTGGGATTTTTGGTAATATAGCAAGTATAATGGGAGGAATGGCACTGTTTTATTATGTTTTACGAGAAGCGTTTGTGAAATTGAAAAAACGCAATATTATATCCAATCAAATTGGCGGGGTTATAAAAAACGCAATTGTAATATTACGCGTTGGTCATCCTGTTTTTGGACTATTGATGCTATATTTTATGGTGTTGCATATTGCGCTTATGATTTTACGAGGCATAGATTATAATACGAGTATTTTTATATTTGGTATGATTTCTGCGGGGGTATTTGTGTCCATGTGTTTTTTAGGCTTCAGCATGAAAAAGCAGCTTCTATATAGAAAATATCATCGTATTTTGGCAGCTTTTTTAGTATTGTCTTATTGGGGCCACATATTTATAAAAGTTAACTTATGAATTGCAGATATATATATGTCCAGGCAAAGGTCGATATCAAAAAATAATATTAGTCATGCCATAGGTATGTTACTAGAATAAAACGCAAATAAGAATATTTTTATTTGCGTTTTGTTATGTGCTTCTTAAAATTCAAGTTGCCGCAGAAGCTTTTTATTGTTTTGAAAATATTGATTTTGTTGGGTTTGTTAATGGTCTGCTAGGAAATGCAGGTTTTACAAAAATTTATAGAATCGTAAGCATTTTATTTGCGGCGAAGGCTGTCTTAACTTTTTTTATGAATTGCCTAGTTGCCGGTGACATATCTTTGAGTGATGGTGCGGCAATCCCTAATGTAATAAACTGGGCAGGTTCAAAGGGCAAGGTCACGACGTTTTCCTGCCAGGCAACTGAGGTTAAGCGGTTATTGAAGCTGATGCCAAGACCGGCTTCAACCATGCGCCAAGAGGTATATACGTCGGCTGTAGAGAACTGAATGTCTGGATGCAGTCCTTCTGCGGATAAAAGCCGATCTATATCGGTGTCTTCGTCTGGAAGGGTGATGATGAAAGGCTGTTTTTCTATGTCACGCAAAGGAAAAGCCTCATTGTTTGCTTGTGGGTGATTTGCCGGCAGCCAAGCTACAAGTTCATCTTGCCAAAGAGGCAGCCAGTCGCAATTTACAGTACTTGATGGTTTTGCCGAAAAGCAACAATCGATGGAACTTTCCGCTAACCAAGATGAGAGTTCGCGATTTCCTCCTTCTCGGAGTGTAATGCTGACTTTGGGATATTCTCGTTGGAATTCTTGTAGAATAGCAGGTAATAGGATCGATGCAATGCTGAAATAACTGCCGATTGTCAATACTCCATTTAAAATCCCATGGATTTCGCTGCCAAGTTCCTCGGCTCGTTGATGTGTGCGCACGATATCGCGAAAATATGGCAGCATCATGCGCCCGTTACTGGTTACGGATACACCTTTGTTGGTTCGAATAAATAATGAAAAGCCGAGTTCTTTTTCCAAACTGCGCAGCATTCGTGTAATACCTGGTTGGGTGTAGCCGAGCATTGCGGCTGCTGTGGTTAGATTCCCATAGTCTGCTGCGGCTAAAGCAGCTTCACATTTTATCTTATCCATGTTTAAGTGCACCTTCTCTATGATGTTTTGTTATGGTGTATATAATAAATTGAAAGTTGTGTAATAGTGTTAGCTATTGTACAATAGCTACATTGACAAGTCAATGTATTTTAGATGAGGAAAGATTCACAGGAGGTTTCAGTATGACAAAAATATCTTTTACTTCAGATTACCTGGAAGGTGCGCATCCACTTATTATAAACCGGTTGGTAGAAACTAACCTTTGCCAAACGCCTGGTTATGGTGCTGATGAAATTTGTGATTCGGCACGGAAAAAAATCCGTACAGCTTGCCATGCACCGGAAGCAGCCGTTCATTTTCTTACTGGCGGCACACAGACAAATGCTACTGTTATTGATGCTTTATTGCATGGTTATGAAGGAGTTTTAGCCGCTGATACGGGGCATATCAGTGGACATGAAGCCGGAGCTATTGAATTTGGGGGTCATAAGGTGTTGATGATTCCACATAAAAATGGAAAACTTGTAGCCTCGGATATCAAAAGCTATCTCCAAACTTTTTATGACGATGGAAATTGTGATCATATGGTTCAGCCCGGAATGGTGTATCTTTCACAACCAAGTGAATATGGGACGCTCTATAAAAAACAAGAGCTTATAGAAATACACGAAATTTGCCAAACCTACCATATTCCTTTGTATGTTGATGGTGCAAGGCTGGCATACGCATTAGCATGTCCCGAAAATGATGTGCAATTAAGTGATTTGGCTAAATTGACGGATGCTTTTTATATTGGCGGCACAAAATGTGGGGCTCTTTTGGGTGAAGCTGTGGTTATTCCCGATGCAAAACGCTTGCCTCATTTTTTTACTACGGTGAAGCAGCATGGAGCATTGCTAGCCAAAGGACGGCTGCTCGGTATACAGTTTGATGTTTTGTTTACAGATAATCTATATGGAAATATTGGGAAGACTGCTATTTTTGCAGCAGACAAAATTCGAAAAGAACTTAAAGAAAAGGGGTATCGCTTATTTTTTGAGGCGCCGACGAATCAGATTTTTGTCATCTTGGAAAATGAGCAGATGAAACAGCTCGCAACACAAGTTGAGTTTAGTTTCTGGGAAAAATTCGACGAACAGCATACCGTAGTGCGATTGGCTACAAGTTGGGTCACTGGTGAAGAGGCTGTTAATCAGTTAATTAAATTGCTTTGATGCTTTGCCGGTAGTACACGGAAGAAAAATTATTTATTGTAGAAAAAGAACTGATATTTATACGTAGATGCCAAAATCTAACGTATGAAAGTCAGTTCTTTTTTATAAACGAATAGTATATTGATAAAATTCATGAGGAAAATACAGGCTTTTTAATGGAATATAATTTGCTGGATTTACAGCCGAAGGATAATTAGTCTAAATTACTTAATTCATTGAATAAAAAATATGCGGATGCTCATTATAATAAAGCAGTTGCCTTGAAAAACTTGGGCCGTTCAGCGGGAGCGGTATCAGAATACGAAGCGCTTATTCAATGTGCGCCCACGGATGATAGGGAACTGTGCTTAGCCAAAGAACGGTTACAAATTTTAGCATATCAATATTGCTTAAAATGTCTACGGGAATTTATTGTAAAATTTGCTGTTTTATAAGATCGTTCTGTTTTGCTTGTAAAGAGGATGCCTATTTATAGTGGAACATGTATAAGATTAGGGTTGTTGACAGAACTATTTGATACGGATATAGTGAATTGTAGATATATTTTGAGGGGGGATTTTGTCATGAAAGAAAAAGCAACTCTACATTGGGCTATTTTAGGAACGGGTGTTGTTGCAAATGAAATGGCTCAAGCGTTAACCAATGCCGGCAAAGAAATCTATGCGGTAGGCAATCGAACATATGATAAGGCTGTAGCTTTTGGTGAGAAGTATTCTATCAAAAAAGTATATGATGATTTTAACGAGATGTTCACAGATGAGGCTGTAGATGTCATTTATCTGACGACACCTCATAATACGCATATTGATTTTATGCGTGAGGCCATAAAGAATGGCAAGCATTTGCTTTGTGAAAAATCAATTACTTTAAATAGTCGAGAATTAAGAGAAGCGGTTGATGCGGCACGTGAAAAAAAGATTGTTTTAGCTGAAGCCATGACGATTTATCATATGCCGATTTATAAAAAATTAAGAGAATATGTGAGCTCGGGAAAGCTTGGCAGAGTGAACCTCATTCAATTGAATTTTGGCAGTTATAAAGCCTATGATATGAACAATCGTTTCTTCAATATGTCATTAGCTGGCGGAGCATTGCTCGATATAGGTGTCTATGCCTTTTCTTTAGCTCGAAGTTTTCTTGATTCAAAACCAAATGAAATTTTATCAAAGGTTCAATCGGCACCAAGTGGTGCAGACGAAACATCTGGTTTTGTTATGACGAATAAAGAAGGACAAATGGTCGTTGCATCGTTATCCTTGCATTCCAAACAACCAAAACGAGCAGTAATCTCTTGTGAACGAGGCTATATTGAAATCATGGAATATCCTCGAGCTGAAGAAGCTGTGATTGTTGATGCGGAGACAGGTGAAAGAACGATTCTGCGTGCAGGAGAACAGAAAAAGGCTTTGCAATATGAAATGGAAGATATGGAAGCTGCTATTGCTGGGGATATTTCAATTATGCGTTTATCGGATACTATTGACGTTATGGAAATGATGTCAGAAATCAGAACCGGTTGGAAGATGTATTATCCTTCAGAAAATGAGAATGGCATTTTATAATACATATAATTTGGTTGTATATTTTTACGCTCTGACATGGGAAGTTTTCATGTCGAGCGTTTTTTATTATGATTGACAAATTTT
>Ga0065701_1040505_pt1 | contig 14396 bp, 16 predicted proteins | sample Biomet1_FD_59088 | JGI IMG/M metagenome (GOLD analysis project Ga0065701, IMG submission 59088) | Microbial communities from bioreactor (seeded with anoxic lake sediment) at LBNL, California, USA - Biofuel metagenome 1 version 3... | ecosystem: Engineered > Bioreactor > Anaerobic > Unclassified ...
CAATATTCTGTTCTGTTTATAATAGCACAGTAGGCTGAGGCTGTCAATTGAAAATCCTTGGATTTCAACGCTTTTATCGTGACATAAGCATCTTCAAATCCCTTTTTTCTCCTGCTTCAAACAACCTTCCATCCATATTTGCCACCTTTTTTCGCTTTGCCACCCAAGAAGTTTAATCGGCAAATAATACATTTCGTACATTAAAGTCAACATCTGCTTGTGGTATATGCGTATAGGTGTCCAGCATAGAGCGCATAGTTTTCCATCCACCAATCTTTTGAACTACTGGCAACGGAACACCGGCGCGTATTAAATTCGTTGTTGCTGTATGCCTCAAGCAATGTAAGCAGATGCCATCATCTAATCCAAGCCGTCGAACAACTCGTTTAAAGGCCGCTGTGACAACACGTGGTAATATATATGGCTGTCCCGGCTTATGAAACACAAAAGTATCTGGTGAAAAATCTTTTTCTGTAGCTTGCTGTTGTGCGTAAATTATATGCAGTGAAAACAACATCCGTTTTGATATTGGCAGAACTTTTTCCACCCTGTTCTTATTATGATTCTGTAAAAAAGCCTCTTTTGTATCCGGCTTAACCAAAGCTTTTTTTATATGAATCGTTCCCGCTTTAAAATCTACATATTTCCAAGTTAAACCCAGCAATTCAGATCGGCGGCAATTTGCTTCTACATATAAGCGGAATAACAAATACAAAATGTAATCGTGCCGTTTTGCATCTGCATATATAGCATTAAGCTGCTTATCGGTTAAAGCTATACGTTCTTTTTTCGGCCGAATTTCATTAATTATAATATCTGCGCACGGATTTGCTTTTATGACTTTTTGCTTGACCAGATATTTAAAAAAGTTTTGCGCCACCGCCAATATGTTCTTTACGTATCCATCCGCGTATCCAGCCTTTTGCAAAGAAACTGCAAATAATTGCATCGTTTCTTCCGTCACTTCTTCCGGGAAATACGTTCCAAGTATAGGAATAACGTGGCCAGCCAGTATATGATTATAACTATCACGCGTAATTGGCTGCAATCTGCCATACTTATAATTCCTATACCAATCATATATAAGCTTTTCAATCCGTTCGGGCTTCGCTTCTTTTTCCTTCTTCTCGACTTTTAAAAGCAATGAAGGATTTAATTTGAATGTATCAAGCAAATTATCTCTGATATATATTGCATCATCTAAAGTTTTAGCCTGCCGTGTTATCGGCTTACGTTTAATTTCACCATCAACCTGTACAGGAACCGTAATTTTTATCTGGTAGACGCCCCGGCTTTCTCTGTACGTTATATATTTATGTTTAATCATAATTTGTTACGTCCTCCCTATACGTAACAGATCAACGCACCACCATATTAACACAGGATGGAAAGAACATCCATCAGAAATAACACTTCCATTATGACTGTTTTATTCTTGTTTTTTAAATATAATATTTCCAGTTCCAGCAGTTCCAGTTCCTGTCCTTTTAATAACTTCATCTTTGCCAATAACTTTAACCAAATTAGCAATATATCTGGCATGTGCATCTTCATCGTGATAATAAATCGTAGTCTCTCCCACATTTTCATGAGTGATTATATAATTCAATACATCTTTATCGGTTATATCCAAAGAATGCCCAACAATAAAAACATTATGTTTTTTCCCACGTCCTTTATTATATGACAATTCCCTTAACCAGTCTTTATACTTTAACCCTGTTTTTTTATAAATACGTTGAAAATATTTTTTAAATTGTATACAAGAAAGTTCTTTATTCGCATCATCTTCTTTTTCAAGCGTTTCCTCTGTTCCTAATACTAAATTATGACACCCTATTTCACCATGAATATATTCGGTATTATCCATAATTTTATCTACAGGGTCTTCACTATCTACAGTTTCAGAATAAAATATATTAAATACAGCTGTGTAATTAAAGCTCAATAAGTGCGTAATTTTTAATGATTTTATTAACTCTAATTTTTTAGGTTCAGCTATATATTCTACCATTAACAAATAGAATTCCAAAACTCTTATAAAAATATCTAACTCATTTTTCATTTGTTTAATGAATCCTGTTTCACCAAGTAAATTAGATATTTTTTCTGTATTAATATTTGTATTTAATAGATCTTGAATTGAGCTTATTTCTTTTTCAGTACAAGTTCGACTTCTCCACGTATAAGAATTTATATTTTCAATAAATCTTACAATCTCAGAAATTTCACTTTCAAAATCAATCCATCCTTCTCCTCGCATTTGCTTATTTTCAAATTTATTAATAAAATATTCATACCACATATTATTGGTGAAAAAATGGGTTATAACTGCATTGTATTCTTTATTTTCCTCATCACCGATTGCTCTATACAAGTTTATTGAATTTTTATCAAAATTTGAAAATAGCATATACTTTTTTATATACCAATAACATACTTCTTCTTCCGCAAGAATTCCCGGTTGACGATCTAGACTTGTACTATATGCCAAAAAACCCTCTTTTTTATGTATAATATCTTCTAATGTAAAACATTTTTTTGATAATTGCTTTATTTTATCAGCAAAATCTATAAACCTAGCTTGTTTAAGACATTCTTCATACTCATTTTTAGCGTTCTCCATAACTGTTAAAAAATCTGTATACTTCGTAGGTAATCCATGCGCTAAATCAAAACCATTTCCAATAACCAAGATATTCATTAAATAACCTTCTTTTCCAATTTTCATAATAATATTATACTGCTTCAAAACGAAAAAAATAAGCCCCAACCATAAAGGCTAGGGCTGAAATTCATCCGTACAATATCTATGTAGTTGCCATAAAATGCATATGGAATATATTGCAATGACGATTTCTTTAATCTTTGCGTATGCCATCGTGCACGAAATAAAAAAAACAACCGCCCCAGTTCCCCAACTCAGCGGTTATTTTCTCGTAAAGTAATCTAAAAGTGGAAACTAGCCGTTTACCGGATAGCACCTTTTCGTTGTCTTTATTATAGCGCAGAACAATTTTAAAATCAACTATAGAGTTAAAAAGTTAACGGTATAGTTAATTTAAGTCACCATTTTTTAACTGTATACATAACGCTTGCACCATCAATATTTTTTAAATCCTTAGAATGAAGCTCATACGTCAACCGGTCGTTGGTATAGGCGACTGTTGCATAAGCCTTGCCATCAATCGCAGTTACGCCTGCAGCAAGCCGGTGCTTGCGTTCCTGCTGTATTGCGTAATAATTATTCTGGATCTGTTCTGATCCGGAAGGTGCTGCAGCAGGATCTTTTGCTTTCGTCTCTTTTAAAACATAGTCCGCTTTATCAGTTTTGGACATGATCTGTGCCTGTTTATCTGCAGCAGCTTGCGTAGCTGTGTAAAATACTGCGGTTGGGGTTGATTGTTGTGCCTTAGTAATCAAATTGCTTACGTCTGCAGCATCATCTTTACCAGTATATTTTCCGACAGCAGCCTGGCCACTCGCAACACTTGTCGGCGTCGTATCTTCTATGGTGGCAACGGGTGGCGTTGATGTCGAAAACTTGTATTGTAAAACAAGCCCTAAAATTAACACAAGAATGATACCGCCATATATAATATGAAGCTTATTATCAAAGATCCATGTTTTTATCTTATCCATTTAATATCCCCTCCATCAAATACCGTATTCGCTTAAATCAAGACCAGAAACATATTCATAAGTTGATTGCGCTCTATTCTGGTAGCCCGGTGCGTAATCTTCACAACCAGCGGCCGTCGCATATTCGTTGTAGAATGTATTATAAAGTTCATCAAGATTAGCGGCGATATCATAACCACGCTGCAATCTGCGCTGAATAAACAATCCTACGATATATTCAGAAGTCGGGCACCACATACCGGCATAAATAACGCATCTTGCATCGGTAAGACCTGCATTAATACAAGCTTGAGCATAGCTAATGGTATCTCTTTGTAAGATTGCAATCTGTGCTGCCTGTCCTTCCTCAGAATCTAATAAAGCGACTAAGGAATCAATTTCCCCTGCCGCTTCTATATCTGAATATGAACGCCCTGCGTAATGGTATCCGCCTGGTATAGTATTCAATAACTCCTCGCCTCTACCGCCGATACCTTCGATCTGTTGACATCCCATGCTTGGATAATCTCCAGCTGTTGAACAATTTACCGATCCGTAACCACCTTCAACGCCCGTGTTTAACAAGCCTATTGCTATTTCCTTGCCTAAATCATTTACTTCCATAAGTATTCCTTCTTCTGTTAAATTACTCTTCTTTAATCAAAATGCAAATATTGAAAAAGAAAAAAGAAGATTTTTTGATTTTTTATAAGTAGATTCTCTCTCATAAAAAAGTGTGAGGGGATTTTTTACAAACATCCATTAAACTTCTTACTTATTTGGAGTCTCGCCTTTTGGAGAATTAAAAATAGAATCAATCCCATGCCGCACCTGCTGTTTACCTATAACCATCAGATAGAAGTTCGTTAAATTACTCAAATCAAAATGTGTGCCTTTAATGCCATTTGCTACCCATGCAATCAAATAAATTGCAACAAAAAAAGCCGTGCAACTTACGATTTCCGTAAGCCACGGCTTTACTCTTGCCCATATTTTACTCATTTTATCACCCTATATTATGTCTAATCCATATGCCGTTTTCTTCTCTTTTGCACGTTTTACGGGAATATCAAAACCCTGTTTCCGTAAAAAATCTTCAACTTGCAACACAGTTTTATCTTTCATTCTGCAACCACAAATAACTCCTGTAATTTCAGCAAAATCTTTTAATAAAATAAATTTTTTACCATCAACTATATTATCTGTATCCATAGTTACATATCTATATTCTTCTTCATAACTCCATAATAAAGATTTTCTAGCGCCACGTATCTTAGCATAATCAGAAAGTTCTTTTTTTGACCAATCATTTTGCAAAGAAACACCTATGTCATACGTTGGATATAATTTATCATAATCTACTTTCATAATTTCTTTTGTTAACATCTTCAATTCCAAACATACACCAGTATGTTTAGCCGCATAATGTGACCACATAAGAATGTTATCTGGACATTTTGTCATACATGTTACCCAATCATTTTCCTGATGAACTCCATTTATTTCTTCTGATGCTTCTTGACAGAACCCTTCGTATTGAGAAGGAGTAACACCATATTCATTTACTTCGGCTGATGGTAGAAAATTCACTTTAAACTCAAATGGATCATTAAAATCTTTCGGTTTACTTAAATGTATTTTTTTCTTTATAAAGATTTCTTTTGTATAATTTTTGCCATCAACTGGCCAAGGCATATATTTATATAATGTATCTGGTATTTCTTCTCCCAAAATATTTCTCATACTACGTTTCCCCCGTATTTAGCAATTTACTTTATTATACTACCAAATACAGGGGAATATATCTTATCCATGCCGAAAATATTCAACAAATATAGCGGCAATGCTAACTGCTGTTGCAACAATCCAACCTGTAGCCGATTTAGCACCATTAGCTTTATCCGCTGTTTCTTCCAAAGAATTTACTTTCTCATTTATACGATCCTGTTGGGCTTGCTTCGCTTCAATAGCCGCCAAGCGCTCTGCTAAACCTGCCCATTGTGCGACTTGGGTATCCTGTTTTGCTTCGATTCGATCTAATTTACTAAGTATAATTTGTATTACGTCATCTGCCACGACGGTTTCACGTCCTTTTCCGGGGATTAGTCTTTCGCTACCAGTGCCGTCTGAACATCAGTTTTATAAACTTCCGGCACTTGATCGATTGTCCAGCGGCCATTTTTGATTAAATTAATATAAATCCTTGTCATTGCTGGGATTACCGTCATTATACTTTACCTCCTGTCGTTGTTGTAGTAGAAGCAGCCAACGTCGCATAAAGCTGGGCGACAAGTTCCTGCGTATCGAGTAGATCCTTCTGCATCCGTTCTTTTTCTTTTTGTTCTTTTGTTTTTTCCTTCGTCCAAGCCATTCCCATAGTTAAAACCTCCGTATAAATTAATAGGCGCGACTATTTAAGCCGCGCCCTTGAAAATCATTCTGCCCAACCTGCAGTTAAACCGTATATCTCTTGAGTCTCGGCCAGCCAATTATAAGACGCTTTAATTTGTACATCCTTATCAGCAACTACTGTTAAAATTCTACTGTTGTCATCGTAAGACCATGATCCGCTGCAAACAATACTTTCTTTCCTGGCAAAGTGCGGCAATACAAAAAGTTGGCGTTGACCTGTAGCCGTACCAATAGCAGCATCCGTAACCATGCCAGACGGCCGATAAAGCTGAATCTTGATATCAGATATTGTTTTATCATTAGTTCCAGATGGCAGACTATACGTAAATTTTGTCGCATAATAGCCACTATCACTATAAACCTGTGGATCTTGCGCTGTCATTTCTGCCCAGCTTTCATTCTCCCAACCATATTCGTAAGATGCAGTAACCGCAACTCCATTAGCCGCCGTGAAAGTAATTTGGCTTGTCTCCGTATTATAACCATAATCAAAAACCGGTTTACCATCATACTGAACGCTTAACGTATTATGATTAATTCCAGTGTCCTGCAGCGTGATTGTTTGCGTATTGCCGTTACCTGTACCGATATTAAGCATCGTTCTTTTCTTCGGCGCCGATCTGAAAGAAACAAAAGCTTTAATCTGTGCATCCATCAAGGCTTTATGCTTTACCAAGCACTGTGCAAACGAAAGTTCGTTTTGGTAATTCTGTGTTACTGTCAAAAGCTCTGCCGTATCTCCGCTTACAGTAGAAGTACCAGCGCAATAAATAACTGATACTTTATTCACTTTCGCGCTGTCGGTTCCGTCCAACTTCGAAACCGTATACGTCGCTTTATACTTAATAGCACTAGCTTTTTGGCCTTTGGCGTTAATCATAGACATATAACCCGACCATGTGCCGGACTGCTTAAGCGATACCATGACCGTGGCTGTCGCTTGCCCTGTTGTCGTCACGTCAGCTGTTACACTGACAATATCAACATCAGAAGTTGATAAAGTATATTCAGCAGATATTTCATCTTTCTGGTACTGGTCTTGATTATTGTGGCCGTTTAGTGTTAATGCCAGCGTAGGCATAATTACAGCATCAAATGGTGCCATGAGCGCTACAGCAGTATAAATCTGCTGACCAACAAAAGTCGGAATGCTTGTAATGCCTGTTAAATCAGCAATTGCATTACCTTCAGCCAACACACTATCAAGCGTAGGCGTTTGCGTAGCGACTGCCACCATCGACGCGACACCACTTGCAACCGTCAATTTAAACCACGTCGAAACGGAAGTCGTTGCCGTGCCTGTGCCAAAAACAATCGTTCCTGTTTTGCTTGCCGCTGCTGGCGTATTGCCATATCCAATATGACTGCTATTTTCAGATACGGTAATTACTCCACTGCTGTCGGCGCTTGCTGAATAAATTGCATTAAACGTCATATTTGCATTAAGTGCCGTTGCTATATTCGCCGCTGTTGCCGCAACCGTCGCCCCTACATTAAACTGGTTTCCTGTTGCTCCGCTGGCGACCGCTGTAAGCGTTATCCCTGCTATTGTCACCGTGTCGGCTGTAGCCGCATTTGTCGTAATAGGGAAAGTTCTGCTGCCTGCAACTTTTGTCGTCCCCAATGAAAAAAGCACTCTTCTATCTGTTCCTGCAGGTTGACTTCCCGAAAAAGTAAATCCATCAACAGATGTAAATTTTGAACAATCCAGCGTTTTTTTACTTTTAATTAGTGCTCTTTTATTAACTAATAGATTGGTATCCAACGCGTAAGAAATCGAATCCGTCGGTATAGTCGTTGTTTTAGTCCCAATATACCCAAAACCTGGGCCTCCACCACCGGTAGGAAAATCACTACCTCCACTAGGAGTTAAATAGTCAATACCTCCACCTCCACCTGTCGAGAAACACGCCAATGTAAAACCTGTAATTATTGATGCCAAAATTATAACAACCGCTCCACCAGCACCCGGCGTCCCTCCATAACTTTTGTAAGAATACAAATAACCGCCACAATAACCAGCCAATCCTCCAATAGCGCTATTATCTCCGCCTTTTAAATTTGTACTGGCTGTACACCCAGATGAACCCAATCCCAATGTAGCAGCCCCACCGCCATATCCAGCTCCGCCATTTTCGGAAGCAATCTGATTATGTGTTGCGCTTAATGCGCCAGACCAATTTGCTCCAAGTCTGCTAGTCGGACTTAATATAAGATTACTAGTTATTGGTATAACAATTCCGTTTCCTTGTGGCATAATGATTCGATTAATTATATCCGAATTAGAGGTTGTTATCCCGGCTGGCTTTAAGCTGTTTTCTCCGGAAGTAGTTGCCCCAATTGGTATACCTTTCCAAACAGCAAGTAACGAACCATTTGTTAAGTCCATTGTTTTGGCTTTTGCAATGATAATGCCACCATATTTCCCTGTCGAATTATATGCCAATGCGCTTATTGCGCAGTTTACTGTTAAATTATTAAAGTTTGGCACAGTTACAATTTGGCAAATATAGTTGCTTAAATTTATAATTAGCACAGCCGTATCTAATACGATCTGACCAGTACCGACACTTAAAATTTTTGCAAAACCATATTTACCTAAATCGGCTGTTGCCGAAGTCAAACAGCCTGTAACATGAAACATAATTTCCTGTCCAGCCACGAATCCGCCATAAGATCCAACCGAAGGTGCTCCGATTGTAAGCGTCTTTCCATCACTAGAAATTGCCGTAACATTAGCGTAAGAATTTAGCTGAATGTTAGTCGACGATATTGTCGCATCACCAAGGCTACCATCCCCAAAACCACCTACGTTTTTTATATCAAAACTCATTATAAATATACCTCCCTTAATTTGCTGATAAAGTAAATAGTCCATCAGACGTAAATGCAACATCGCCGGACTGCACAAATGTATCTGCATTTGTCTGCGTTGTTGCTAATACTGCGGTCGTAGCTACGTTTGCACTAACCCCCGACCATGTTATGTTTGGCGCCCAGTTAAAGCCCTTTTTATCTCCAGCTCCATAAGCAACGCCAGTGTTATCAATTTCGGCCGTTGTGCGATAAATTATAGTATCTGGCACGCTGTAGGTATTGATAATGTTGCTATTGACCAAAATACGATATACGCTGCCATTTTTAATGCAGGATTTGATCTGTATATACTCTTGATTGACGCCATCCGTCACCCAGTACCAAGCGCCCGGAATAATCCCTGTTAAAGTTTCTACGTCGATGCCGTTATCTCCAGCTACGATAGATAAGACCTGTACGGTAAAAGTGTCAATCTTGTCTGGGACAACAAAATCTTCTGCCAGCAAAAGATTGCTGTCCGGGCAATCATTTTCAGCAACAAGTTTTAAAGCAATATTTGATTGTTCAATTTCCAACTGATTCACGCGGTTGCGAAGTGTTGGAATTGTACTGGCTTGGTCGCCAAGAATAAGATTTCTTGCATTGTCTAAGCTAATCGGGTGCAAATGATTATCGGACTGATTCTGCGCCCAGAAACGGTCTGCTGTAGTGACTTCTGTTTTTAAACTCGGTGCGTTGGGATGTGGATTTATCGAATCAACATGTTCGTTAAAATCCAATCTTGTTACATAGGCAATGTCCCCGTTGATTGTGGCCGTTATATTATCAGCTTGATCTACGACAGTAACAACATCATAAATTAAATCCCAAATTTCGCTGCCACCGCCAGCTGGGATGTATTCGCTATCGTCGCCGGTGTTCCGAACCGCGTAAAGAATTTCCGTTGTCCCATCCATAGCAAAAATGCCAACCTCTTTGGCGAAGAATCCTGCCGCAAGATTGACATTTTTTAACTCTGTCTCCATAATTGTTGTTCCGACGCCCGACACCGTTACTGATTTAATAGGCAAATTTAATTTAGGATTAATAAGTCCTGTAAGCTGCCGTAAATCTTGACTATCCGCTGCTTTTCCATCGCCCATAGCAACGCGTGAAAAATGCAATTCCTGCCCTGTTTGGCACTTCGCCAGTAAAGACAAGCCAAGATACGTTAATTGTGTACCTCTAATTTCACTCATTTTTATTTAATACCTCCAATTGTTATTCTGCCGGTGCGGTGTATCATTGTCCCGGCATAAAGCTTGCTTACCATTTGTTCCGGCTGTGCTGATTTAATACTAAGACGGCCAGCACGTAGATAAGCAATACCGGTCTTAGTATTCATGCTTATTTCTGGCACGGTCGGCAGATAAATCTTTTTACGGCCAATCTGTGCATTAAGTAAGCCATATCTAATCCGGTCGCCATCCGTAAAATCCAATTCTTTTTTAATGGCGATGCCGTAGCCAAGATGTGCCGGTTTAAACGTGTTGATTGCTTCGATCATATCAGCCAAGTATAAAATATTCCCGTTCGTCGTCACAATTCGAAAATCATAATCTAAATTCTGTTCTTCGACATTTACAATGGAACCGGCCGACATATACCGCTTGACCAAACTTTCGATGTAGGCTGCTGTCGTTGTTTGCGTCGACTGATACCGCATCAAAATTCTGTTCCTTCGCTGCGTGTAATCATCGCCAGCATTCGGTGTTATACCTAAAACATTCTCCCAATAAAACAATCCCCACGTTGCCGTTGTCACGAAAAGCTGTTGAAATATATCCTGCAGCTGCAGCCGGATTCTTTCGTGCTCTATACTACAGGTATCAGCCACGGCCTTAAAATTTTGATCTTTAGCCAAAAACTCCGGCAGATATTTCAAAATATTGACTTCGTTTTGACGCATCCAGTCCATATTAATAGACATTTAAAACCACCTCACCACAAACCGGCAATTGACTATCCGCTAAAACTAAATTTATCGCCTGTTCGTTAATTGTCAGATTGCTATAGTCACTTATGCCGGAATCAAGCAGGATCTTGCCAATTCTGGCAATTGATATAGCCAACAATCCAAAGCCGCTATTCTTAAAATATTCATTTACTGCAGCTTTTATTTTATCTATATCTGCCATGCCAACTGCATCAGCTTTTATATTGACTGCCAAAGGTGTTGGACTTGTGACGGTGACGGTTGCACCAATTGGCCGAACGGTTTCAATATAACCAGCAACCGCCTTTATTAAAACGTCGCTGGCCGTGGCATTATTACTATCTACGATAATTACTTTCACCGTGCCGTTACCATTCCAAAGCGGCAGGATTTTAACCTGCCCAACTCCGGCGACTGATAAAGCCCATTGCTGATAATGGTACGTATTACCAGAGGTCGCTGGCGTCCTTACTTTTAACAAGTACCGTGCCAATAATTCAGTATCTGTTTCTTGACTATAGCCATCAGTCGCTGCAGCTTCATTGGTTACTGCAGCAATGCCAGGTATAGAATAAGGTATTTTAACAATTCTCCCAGCGGCTACATTACCATCTATGCCGGTGCTTTCACATTGCGCCTTTACTGTAACTGTTCCGGCTGATCCAACTGTCGTATCTGTCAGCGTATGAAAGCGTAAATCCTCTGCCGTGGCAAATAAGCTGCCTTTAATGATTGCCGCGCCAGATGTGCCGGTAACTTTTAAATCAACAACTGCAGCAGTCGCTTCTTTTCGAATAACGCCAAATTCAGCAGCACGCATCGTTAAGTAATCACCCCATGACGTACCAGCAAAAGCGGCTTCTATCATCAGATTCATTTCGTTGTAAGTTTGCCCAAATTCTATACTGTTAGCCGTCAGTATATCAGCGTTAAAAGAACCTTCCACTGTTGTTGCCGTATTGTCCGTAGTGGCTAAATCAGTTTTCAATCTGGCCAAAACGTCGCTTGCGCTTTGTTGTTCAAAACTCATTTCTTCACCTTCTCAAAATAAAAAATCGTCTACTGAGTAGACGAAGTAACCAAAGTCCCGTATAGCGTTGTTAAGCTGATTTTATAACTAAGCGCATCACCATCGATTGAAGCTTGTATATCGTCAACGCTATGAATATACGGATTTACCAAAAGCGCTTCGGAAATATATTGTTCAATTTCTACTGCATTACTGCTATTATTCGTATAAGCTCCTATAAATTGTTCAAGTTCGATGCCATAGGCATTATCATAAGCAAGATAGCGCCAACGTTCTGTTTTTAATACCTTATAGATCCAAACTTTTAAGGCTTCATTTTCGGTGACAATCTTATGCTTACCAGATTCAAAAATAAATCTATCATTCGTAAAATCAAAAGCATATTCTGTGAATACCGGCAGACTATTTTCTTCTATTGTTGCTGCAGAAGATCCAGAAACAAAAGGATTACTCATACTGCTGCACCGTCCAATCTCACAATTTTATCTAGGATAATATACTGCTGGCTGCTGCCATCTTCCGACATCATCGGCATAATAGAAACATATTCCCCCACTTTTAGCGTATCCGTGTAAATAATGTTGTCTGTATAATCATTGTCGATATCGTGATTATGGCTTTCATACTGCGCATATCCACCGCCACCGGCTCTATTTTGCGTAGCACTGACAATATGACCTTTCGCAGTACGTTCATAACCAATTAACAAGTATTCGCTTATCCAAAGTTCTTCTTTTTCAAGAATAGTGCCATCGTAACTGACTTGTATTTCTGGCGGCGGTGCAATTATTTTGCCGATCTGGATAGAAGGACTATTCGTGTTTTTACTGACTCCGGCCATAACGTCCAGCATAGCGCCATATGGATTTTTATTCTTCATTAGAATCAACTGCCTTTAAAAACACTAAATCTAATTCCATTGTATGAACGCCATTCGCTATCGTATGACGGTCTGATTTAATCGTAAATAAACCCTTTAATTGTTCTTCCTGTACCGTAACAGCGTAACCGGATATACATTGCACATTGCCGACCGCTGATAAACTGGATTTAAAAGCAACGGATTTTAGTAAAGCTTTTGCCGCGCTCTGCGTATCCTGTTTGGCATCAACTTTATAGACTTCCTGCAGTAAACCGTAGGCAGACAAATCACCGTCATTACTAACCCTGCCAATCTCAGCACCGTTGGCGTCAACAATCATAATCGTATTTATCATATCTTCAATCGATTCACCGTGCTGGCTATTCTGAACATTGGCGGAATCACTGGCCGTATAGTTTTCGATGGTTTCCGTATGATCAACAACACATAATTTGTCTTGATTCAGATAAAAATGATATTGTTTACCAGTTTTTGCATAAGCTAAAGCAAAAGCTTTCTTTAGAATCTCCGTGTAGCTTTGTTTGTCCGCGATAAAATCGACATATACGCCTATACTGCAAATACTTCCAACCGCAAGGCCATTATCATTGGCAACTTGTTCAATAACAGATTCTACGGTTATATTGCTAAATTTTCGCGTCGTCTTTGACTTTGCCAAATAAATAAGCCGATCATATGCTGTGAATTCAAACGTAAAATTGGCTGTATTTCGATTTCTGGCGAAGATAATGCCAGAGAATATTTCAAGTGGCTGCGCTCCTAAAGCATCGTCATCAGTCCAATAAAGATAAAAAGTATCACCAACAATGATACTTAAATTTAAAAAGCCTTTGTCTTGCATGTTATAGGCAATGGCAAAATCTATCTTTCGCGCCGCTTGATCCGTGTCGCCCGACCAATTACAGGTGCTGACATAATCAGATATATCTTTTATCGCACCACTTACGCGGCTTTTATGCTTAAAAATAAACATATATTACTGCACCTTCTTAATGCTGCCAGCAGCGTAGGAAATAATATCTCCTGTTTTAAAACCGCCACCTTTGGCAATTGACTTATAAGCTGCTAACATATTTTTATCAAGTGCACCCATTGCTGCAGTTTTTCCAATGCTTCGACCAAGGACATCACCGATACTATCAGCAGGATAAACCGTTATATTCTGCAAAACATTTTCAAACAATGACTGCGGCCGGTCTTTCATGCCGGATAAGGCACTAAATTGCGTTGTATCTTTTGCATTGCCAACAAATTTATATTCTTTAAAATCCAACGAAAAGTAAACGTCGCCGCTACCATCATGTTCTCCCCATTTAAAAGAATCAATCGTCACAGCATAATTAACTGGCGTATCGCTAATAATAAACCTACAAGGCTTGCCAGACGTGCGCCAACTATCTATTTTTTTAACATATGAATACGGATCATCAGCCGTGCAAGCACAAAACGTATATTGCTGCGCCGGAAAAAAACTGGCTAGACTCATCGTAGCAAGTCCAGTCTTACCGATCATATTTAATTCGCCGATATTATTTATATTGACTGTGCTGTTGTTCTGCTTTACCGAAACCTCGAAAGAACTCGGTGCGACAGGAAATTGTAACCGGCTGCCGTTGTTCTGCAAGTAAATTTTCGGCGGCGTTTTTCCACTGCCAGAT
>Ga0065701_1009014_pt1 | contig 14393 bp, 7 predicted proteins | sample Biomet1_FD_59088 | JGI IMG/M metagenome (GOLD analysis project Ga0065701, IMG submission 59088) | Microbial communities from bioreactor (seeded with anoxic lake sediment) at LBNL, California, USA - Biofuel metagenome 1 version 3... | ecosystem: Engineered > Bioreactor > Anaerobic > Unclassified ...
CACGAACATGCGACTCAGGCAGATGAGTTGTTTAATGACAAACTTATGTGGTATGGTGTAGACTGTGCACAGCATCGCAAATATGATATATTCACAATAACTAAGGAAGGATACAAATATGAAGTCGTTAATTTTTAGTGCTTTGCTGTTGTTTATGCCAATACATTCTTTTGCTGGTGGTGTGATTGACGAGATTGATAGTCTAAGTTTAAATGACTCGTTGGCTTATTTCACTTCTGGTAGCAAACAGAATATATATAAAGAGAAAGGACATGAGAGTGTTTATGATCGAAGAGCCCATTATTTCAGAAAGTATTGGGCTGCTCTTATACCAACTCAGGTAGTGGTTCAGAATGCTGGAAATATGGGACTTTTTTCTATAGGTTTGGGATGGGATTATGGTAAACATCGCCAATGGGAAACTCATGTACTTTGGGGATATATACCAAAATATGACAGCACGCGAGGAAAGCTAACAATGACGCTTAAAGAGAATTATATACCATGGAGTATATATTTAGGTAAAGGTTGGGATTTTGAACCATTAGAGACGGGTTTGTACCTAAATACTGTTTATGGTCATGAGTTCTGGCGTAGCCAACCACAACGCTATCCGGATAAGTATTATAGTGCTTTATCGACAAAGTTTAGAATTAATGTATTCTTCGGGCAACGTGTCACAAAGGTGATTCCAAATAATCACCGTATGTTTGTGAAAAGTATTACCGCATTTTATGAGATAAGTACTTGTGATCTTTATATACGTTCTATGTTTACAGACAATGATGTGAAACTAAAGGATATTCTGGGTTTATCCTTAGGGTTAAAATTTCAGTTATTATAATGTTATGTAACATTATGCAAAGTTTCTGATACATATATTATGGTATGTGTATGAATTATTTATTATTTTTGCAACATTAAATGATTTATACCCATGAAGAATGTAAAACACATCTTATTATCAATTATCATAGCGTGTCCGGTGCTTGGCGCAAACGCTGCAATACCGGACACGCAAACTCATTTAGTGCCATGGAATAAAGGCGCATTTCAAACAAACAATTATAGAAATCTGTTTGTTGAAATGGGATATAGCAAGAAACAGGTTGATAACAAACTGAATGAAGTATTCAAAGAAGTTTTTTATGGTCCTCACAAAGTGTATTTTGAGGTAGGAGACAGTATGGCATACATCTCGGACATTAAAAATTATGATGTGCGCACAGAGGGTATGTCTTATGGAATGATGATTGCGGTGCAGTTTGACAGAAAAGATATCTTTGACAAAATATGGCGATGGAGCAAGAAATANATGCAACATCAGAATGGACCACGTGAAGGATATTTCGGTTGGAGTTGTAAGACTGATGGAACACGAAATTCNGANGGNTCGGCNTCNGANGGTGAGCTATATTATATTACATCTCTTATATTTGCTGCNAACAGATGGGGAAATGATACTGGTATAAATTACAGAAAAGAAGCGCAAAAGATAATAAACTGTTCCTTCTTGAAAAACGGCGATAATGATATTATGCCGTTGATAGATAAGCAAACAAATCTTATTACTTTTACTCCAGATAAATTTGGTGGTAGGTTTACGGATCCTTCATATCATATTCCTGCATTTTATGATGTGTGGAGTCGTTGGGCTTATGATGGACGAACTGACTTCTGGCAGAAAGCTGCTGCTGCGTCAAGAGAATATCTTCATAAGGTTGTAAATAATACCACAGCTTTGAATCCAGACATAAGCAACTATGATGGAACACTAATAAAAATGAGAGATTATGTCATGAATACATTCAGATATGATTCATGGCGTGTGCCTGCAAATATTGCACTAGATTATCAATGGTCATGCACTGATATGAAATGGCAGAGGGAATATGGAGAGAAAATTCAGAACTTCTTTTATTCAAAAGGAATTAATACTTTTGTTGATCAATACAANGTAGATGGAACATTGCCNAATGAGAAAGAAATACTTGCTGCGGGTGATTATCCAAAAGCTTTACGTCATTCAATAGGACTTCTAGCTACAACTGCTACTGCATCATTGATGTGTAGTCATGATATAAGTAAAGAATTTGTTANCGCATTATGGAANGCTAAGCANGAGCCATCACCAGATGGATATTTTGATGCATATTATGATGGATTGCTAAGANTATTTGCCTTTATGCAACTAAGTGGTAATTATAGAATAATTCCTCCTATGCATGATGGTAAAGAACCGCAGCTTGAAACATATTTCTCAAAATGCAAAACAAGAGATGCTGCTCCAGATGATAATGGCTTTATAAGGAGATGGACACTTCTGGAACCTATTGATAAACCTAATGTAAGTAATTCTGGCTTTACAGACAGTTATCTTCGTGATGCCTTTTATCATGAGTATTTCAAAAATCAACAGACTTTTGTTCCAAAGGATGGTAGCGTAGTTAAGATAGATAATAATAAATTGACATGGCATTCTATGGATAGTAAGCAATATAATGTGAAACTCTTTAGATTGGCTTCTGGACTTGGAAAGCAAACTTACGGTGTGTTGTTTTGGGCGGTTACGATAATCGACTGCAAGGAAGATATTCCGAACGCTAGACTTGCTGTTGGTTCCAATTCGGCATCTATGTGGTGGCTGAATGGTAATGAAACACTATTACTTTCTGGAGACCGCAGAATGGTTAAAGATGATTGTGTTTCGCAAAGGCTTACATTACATAAAGGTAGGAACATTCTTCGCGGAGTAGTTATAAATGGTCCTGGAATGAGTAATTTTTGTGCGCGCTTTGTAGATGAAAGCGGCAAACCTATAAAGAACTATACTATAAATAATATGTAATCTAAAATCAGAAACAATGAAATCTTTTCATAATATATTCATCGCACTTTCGGCAATGCTGACTTTATCTCAGTCAGCAAATGCGCAAATTGGCCAACCTTATATCCATGACCCATCAACTATAAAGGAATGTAATGGCAAGTATTATACATTTGGTACTGGTGGAGGAGGATTGATATCTGATGACGGTTGGAACTGGAAAAGTGGAGCCGTGAGACCAGGCGGAGGTGCTGCCCCTGATGCAATAAAGATTGGTGACAGATACCTTGTTGCTTATGGAAATTCTGGCGGAGGACTTAACGGTGGACACAATGCCCACATCTTTACGATGTGGAATAAGTCTTTAGATCCACAATCACCGGACTTTAAGTTCACAGAACCTATTGAAGTTGCTTCATCGGACGGTTATGAGGATAATGACGCAATAGATCCAGGATTGTTACTTGACCCAACAAGCGGTAAGTTATGGATGTCTTATGGCACGTATTTCGGTAATATACGTATCGTGGAACTTGATCCTAAAACAGGTGATAGAATATCAGGAAACAAACCTGTAGATATAGCAATAGACTGTGAAGCTACAGATTTAATATATCGTGACGGTTGGTATTATCTTTTGGGAACACATGGAACATGCTGTGATGGAGTTAACTCTACATATAATATAGTTGTAGGACGTTCACAAAATATTCTCGGTCCATATATAGATAATGTAGGTCGTACGATGTTTGAGGGCGGTGGCAGAATGGTTATATCAGCCAATAACCGTGCTGTAGGTCCTGGACATTTTGGACGGGAAATAATTGATAATGGAGTAGAAGTAATGTCATGCCATTATGAAGCTGATTTCAATCGCAGTGGTCGTAGTGTATTGGCAATAAGACCATTGTTGTGGAAAAACGGATGGCCAGTAGCTGGGGATAGTTTTAAGGAAGGCGACTATGCAATCATATCAGAACGCTGTGGCTATGCTTTGGAACTTTCTGTTGACTTTGTGAGGATACCTCAAAAGCAGCAAGCGTTTTGGCACATAAANCCTAANGATCCGATAGAGTCATTGCCNAATCAACAGTTNGCTGATGTTNTTGGAACATGGCAGAAAGGTGATATAAGCGTACGNACTAATGACTATATGTGCCGACCAAATCAACTTTGGACTATAACAGCAATACCTGAAGNTGGAGGATATCTGGGTGGACCATATTATAAGATTACAATAAAGGGAACGAATCGTGCCCTCACGGCAACAGCTAATGCAGAGGTCTCAACNGTTCCNGANTTTACTGGTAANCNAGAACAGCAATGGCGTATAGANCAACTCACGGACGGAACTTACAGGATAATGCCNAGGGTGATACCNGGAAAGGCTGAACCAAATACGCATTATGTGCTTTATTCTGCAGGAGANAGTACNCCAACTTTAGCTCTTTATGATTTCAATACGGATAATTCAAAATGGAATTTCAAATAGGCTATAACACAATAATAATTAATATATGAAGAAAATATTGACAATGGCGTTGACGTTGTTTGTGTCGCTATCAATGACAGCGCAACAATTGCCTTACCAAAATCCGAAACTTAGTGCGACAGAAAGGGCAAAAGATCTTCTTGGTCGTCTTACATTAGACGAGAAGGCTCTGTTGATGCTTGATGAATCACCAGCAATTCCACGTTTGGGAATAAAGAAATTCTTTTGGTGGAGCGAGGCTTTGCATGGTGCTGCTAATATGAGCAATGTTACTGTATTTCCAGAACCAATAGGAATGGCAGCTTCATTTAATAATCAATTGCTTTATAATGTGTTTAACGCTGCAAGTGATGAAATGCGTGCACAGTATAATCATAGAATGCAGAATGGCGGTGAAGATGAAAAATTCCATAGTCTTTCTGTATGGACTCCAAACGTAAATATATTCCGTGACCCTCGTTGGGGACGTGGACAGGAAACATATGGAGAGGATCCGTATCTTACTTCTGTTATGGGAACGTCAGTAGTAAAAGGACTACAGGGCCCAGAATCTTCTAAGTATCGTAAGTTATGGGCTTGTGCTAAGCATTATGCAGTGCATAGTGGACCTGAATACACACGCCATACAGCAAACCTTAATGATGTTAGTCCACGTGACCTTTGGGAGACATATCTTCCTGCATTCAAGACACTTGTAGAAGATGCTAAGGTGCGTGAGGTTATGTGTGCATACCAACGATTGGATGATGAGCCATGTTGTGGTAACAATCGTTTGTTGCAACAGATATTACGTGACGAATGGGGTTTTAAATATCTTGTGGTTTCAGATTGTGGTGCTGTTACTGATATATATGAAAGTCATAAAACTGCTTCAGATGCTGTCCATGCTACAGCGAAGGCTGCATTGGCTGGTACTGATGTGGAATGTGGATTTAATTATACATATAAAAGTATCCCTGATGCTGTGAAGCGTGGATTAATATCTGAAGCAGAGGTTGATAAACATGTAATGAGACTTCTTGAGGGACGTTTTGAATTGGGTGAAATGGATGATCCTAGTCTTGTTGAATGGTCAAAAATACCTTACTCTGTAATGGATTGTAAAGAACATAGACAGACAGCTCTTGAGATGGCACGTCAGACAATAGTGCTATTGCAGAATAAGGATAATGTACTTCCTTTGAAGAAAGGTGCTGAAAAAATAGCTGTTATCGGACCTAATGCCGCAAATACTCCAATGATGTGGGGTAATTATAATGGAACACCAAACCATACTGTTAATATCCTCGACGGAATAAAAGCAAAACAAAAGAATATTGTCTATATTAAAGGCTGCGACCTTACCGATAACAAGATTGTTAATCCGCTTTTTGCACAATGTTCAATTAATGGAAAGCGTGGACTTCGAGGAACATTCTGGAATAACACTGAAATGAGCGGTAGTCCAGTTACTACACAGTATTATAATAATATGGTGGCTGTAACCACTGCTGGAATGCATAATTTTGCACCTAACGTGAAGATAGAAGATTTTTCTGCAAAATATGAAACAACTTTGCACCCGCTAAAGGCTGGTGAAGTTGTAGTAAATGTTGAGGGTTGTGGTGATTTTGAGGTGCTCGTAAATGGAAAGCAGATACAGAAACATCACACTTGGCGCACTACTGCTACACGCACTCCGATAAATGTTGAGGCAGGAAAGAATTACAATATAGAGATCAGGTATAAGTTTGTGAAGACTTGGGGCGCAAATATGAAAATAAACATAGGCACCGAAAGTACCATTGATTACGATGCAATCATTGCAAAGTTGAAAGGTATTAATAAGGTCGTATTTGTCGGAGGTATTTCTCCTGCTCTTGAAGGTGAGGAGATGCCTGTAAATATAGATGGCTTCAAGGGTGGTGACCGTACTAATATAGAACTTCCAAGTGTACAACGTAATTTCCTTCAGGCTTTGCATAATGCAGGTAAGACGGTGGTCTATGTAAACTGTTCAGGTTCGGCAATAGCTCTCGAACCAGAGACAAAGAACTGCGATGCTATCGTTCAGGCATGGTATGCTGGTCAGGAAGGTGGAACTGCTGTTGCTGATGTGCTTTTTGGAGATTATAATCCATCAGGTAAATTGTCTGTTACATTCTATAAGAGTACGAAGCAGCTTCCTGACTTTGAAGATTATAGTATGAAAGGTCGTACATATCGTTATTTCAGCGACCCATTGTTTGCATTTGGTTATGGTGAAAGTTATACCAAGTTTAATATTGGTAAAGCAGAATTAGAAAATGAAGGCGATTCAATATTGATGAAGATACCAGTTGAAAATGTAGGTGCTAAAGACGGAACAGAAATATTACAAGTTTACATTCATGATATGCAAGATGAAAATGGACCTATAAAGTCATTGCGTGGATTCTGTCGTGTAAACTTGAAAGCTGGTCAGAAACAAGTTGCAAAAATATGTCTCAATAAGAAATCATTTGAATTCTTTGATGAGTCAACTAATACGATTCGGACACGTCATGGTAACTTTGAAATCATGTACGGAAGTAGTTCGCAGGATAAAGATTTGCAAAAAGAAACGATTATGTTTTAGTAAAAATTCATATTTGTAATGGTTGTCGTGCCGGCTGAAAATATTCAGTTCGGCACGTTTTTATTNCCNNAATGTTTCAAAAACATTAGTTTTTAGGCTATTTTAGCGTATATGTTACATAAAATAAAATGCTCGTTACAATTTATGATATTTATTTAATATGTATTAAATATATTTGCAGTCGCGAATTAAAAATCTAAACCTAATAATTAAAAGATGAAACAAGTACTCAGACTTTTTCAAATCGTTTCTCTTGTTGTTGTGTTTATGTCAATGTCGGCAACCCCGTCTTTGGCTCAAGGCACATTGAGAGGAAACGTAATCGACTCGCAAGGTGAACCGTTGATTGGTGCCACTGTCGTAATGAAGGGAAAAACTTCTGTGGCTACAGTTACCGATTTTGACGGTAATTTTGTGTTGAATACTTCGGTTAAGAAAGCAACATTGTTGGTTTCTTATGTTGGTATGGTTCCGCAGGAAGTAGTTGTCACAGAAGGTAGAGTTGTAAAGGTTGTCTTAAAAGACGACGACCACACATTGCAGGAAACCGTGATTATCGGTTATGGTCAGCAGAAGAAGGCCAGCGTTGTGGGCTCTATTACTCAGGCCGATGCCAAAGTGTTGTCACGTACGGGTGGTATTTCCAGCCTTGGTGCAGCATTGACGGGTAATCTTCCTGGTGTAATCACAATGTCAAGTTCTGGTATGCCAGGTGATGAGGATCCAAAAATCCTTATTCGTGGTGTGAATACCTGGAACAACAGTGAGCCTCTTGTATTGGTAGATGGTATCGAGCGTCCTATGGGCTCAATTGATATTGCTTCAGTACAGAATATCTCTGTGTTGAAAGACGCCAGTGCTACAGCCGTTTATGGTGTGCGTGGTGCTAATGGTGTTATCCTTATTACGACAAAACGTGGTGAAGAGGGTAAGGCAAAAATTGAAATCGGTATGCAGATGACCGCAAAAGTGGTTTCTAAATTACCAAATAAACTGAATAGTGCAGATGCTTTGACAGTTCGTAATCAGGCTGCCGAGAATGAGCTTGGACTTAGTCCTGATTCTTGGTCAAAAATGTTGCCAATGTCTACGATTGAAAAGTATCGCAATCCTGCAAATCTAGAAGAGGCAGAAAGATATCCTAATGTGGATTGGGCAGACCAACTTTTCAATAAGTCGGCTATATCTTACAATCCAAATATTAATGTAAGTGGTGGTACAGCTTTTGTTAAGTACTTTGCTTCTTTGGATTTCTTGCATGAGGGTGACCTTTATCGTAAATGGGATAACAATCGTGGTTATCAGGCTGGTTATGGCTTTAATCGTATTAACTTCCGTTCTAATTTAGATTTTCAGCTTACTAAAACAACAAAATTGAAAGTAAATCTATTTGGTAGTAACGGAGTTAAGCAAGGACCTTATGGTGTAGCTTCCAATTCTTGGGGTGAAACTCAATTGTGGCAAGCTGCTTATTCTGCCCCAAGTGATGCTTTTATTCCTCGCTACAGCGATGGAACATGGGGATATTATCCTGATGATACACAAGGCGCACCTAATTCTATAACTAACTTGGCTCTTGCTGGTGTTTGTAAAACAACAAATACTAGAATTAATACAGACTTTACATTAGAACAGGATCTTGGTTTTATCTTGAAAGGTTTAAAAGCTAATGCCACAATATCTTGGGATAATTCTTTCACAGAGAATAATCGTGGTATTAATGATCAGAACCATGGAGCTCAGTTCAAATGGATAAATCCAGAAACAGGTGAAGTAACATATTCTCAAAAAGGAGATAATAAAACGGGATTTGATTTCAACGAGGGTATTTTATGGTCTGCAGACAAAGGATCTGCAAACGTTGGTAATCGTAACCTATTCTATCAGGGACAGTTGTTCTGGGGTGGCAAGTTTGGTAAACATGACGTAACAGCTATGGGTGTATTCAACCGTAATGAGACTGCTTATGGAAGTGAGTTCACTCACTATCGTGAGGACTGGGCTTTCCGTGCCACATATAGTTATGCAAGTCGTTATTTCTTAGAGTATAATGGTTGTTATAATGGTTCTGAAAAATTCAGTAAGGACAACAGATTCGTATTCTTTAATTCTGGTGCTGCAGGTTGGCTAGTAAGTGAGGAAAACTGGTTTAAGCCAATTAAGAAGTATGTAGATATGTTGAAATTGCGTTATAGCTATGGTGAAGTCGGTAACGACTGGGTAGGTGATCGCTGGTTATATGCTACGCAATGGGCTTATGGAAGTACGGGAGTAAATATTGCAGGACAATCAGTTAATGGTCTTTATACAGATGATAGTCCTTATACATGGTATAAGGAATTTAAAATAGGTAATCCTAGTATTCACTGGGAAGTTGCAACTAAGCAGAACTTTGGTATAGATTATAGTTTCTTGGGTGGTTTGGTAGCTGGTAGCTTGGAATTTTTTAGCGAGAATCGTCATGATATCCTTGTTGATGGTGGCGACCGTGCTATTCCATCTTATTTTGGTGCTAAGGCTCCTACAGACAACCTTGGTAAGACAAAAAGCCATGGTTATGAGTTTGAATTGAGATTAAGCAAGACTATAAGCGGAGTTCACTTGTGGGGNAACTTCAATATGACACATGCTGTAAATAAAATTGTCTTCAAGGATGATCCTNNTTTGAAACCTNCATATCAGAAACAAGCTGGTTATGCAATCGGACAGGATCATGCAAATCTCACAACAGGTTTTGCTAATACCTGGGATAAGGTTTATGGTATGACGGAATTTGATACCAATGAAAATCAGAAGTTGCCGGGAAGCTATACTGTTATCGACTATAATGGTGATGGTGTGATAGATGCAAATGATAGCGCACCTTACGGATATACAGGTACTCCAGAAAATACATATAGTGCATCAATCGGTGCAGAATGGAAAGGTTGGAGTTTTTATGTTCAGTTCTATGGTGTTTCTAATGTAAACCGTTATGTTGCTTTCAATTCTTTAGGTAAGAAACTTGATACTGTGTTTGATGAAGGTACACTTTGGTACAAAATACACAACGGATGCTGATGCTCCAATGCCACGTATCAATTCAACACCTAGTTACAACGAAGGAACACGTTTCCACTATGACGGTTCGTTCATCCGTTTGAAGAATGCCGAAATAGCATATACATTTACCGGGTCTTGGGTTAAGAGCCTTGGTATTAGTAGTATTCGTGTATTCTTGAATGGTAACAACCTTTGGGTTTGGTCAAAAATGCCTGATGATCGTGAGTCTAACTTTGCAGGTACAGGTCTTGCCTCTCAGGGTGCTTATCCAACCGTTAAGCGTTATAACCTGGGGCTTAAAATCAACCTTTAAATATCATAACAATGAAATTCTTTAATAAAATTATACTTTTTAGTACATTGACACTTTCTATGGGATTTGTTTCGTGTACTGACTATCTGGACAAGTCGCCGGATTCAGACATCTCGAGTACAGATGCCTTTAAGGATTTCCACAATTTCCAGGGATTTACGGAGGAACTTTACAATTGTATTCCTGACTTTAATGGTGGATATTGGACGAACTCCTGGAACTGGGGTGAGGATGAAATATTGAATGTAGGTACAAACTTCCACTTTGGTTATAAAGTTGATCAGGGTGATTTCTGGGGATGGCAGAGAGAATTTGATGGTTGGTCATCAGGTTGGATGGACCGTCAGAAAGCTAGCGATTTTAATCCTGGTTCAGACCGTTTCGGTCATAGTCTTTATCCTGGATGCTGGTATGGCATCCGTAAGGCTAATATGGGACTTGCTAATCTTGATAAGTTCTCAGGAACAGATGAAGAAAAGAATATTATAGCTGGTCAACTTTATTTCTTCCGTGGCTGGTTCCATTTCGAATTGATGCAGTATTTTGGTGGTATACCTTATATTAAAGAGGTTTTGCCTTCAAATCAGCCGTTAACATTGCCACGTATGACATATAAGGAATGTGCAGACTTGGCAGCTGAAGATTTCCGCAAGGCAGCTGACTTGCTTCCTATTGATTGGGATAACACAACAATTGGTGCTCAAACAAAGGGTAAAAACCAGTTGCGTGCGACAAAGATAGCCGCTCTTGGTTATCTTGGCAAGAACTATCTTTGGGCATCGAGTCCATTGATGGCAAAAGGCACGAGTGCAGGCACCTATGATTATGATGCTGGCTATGCTAAGAAGGCCGCTGATGCTTTCGGTGAATTGTTTCAGACTCTTGACGGTAATGAAACTCTGTTTGGTTTGCTTCCTTGGAATCAGTATGCTGAGAACTTTGTTACCTCAGGAGAAAATGGCAAGATGCCAGGTCAGACTAAAGACAACACTATTACTGAGGCTATATTCCGTGGTCCTGTTTATGGTAGTGGCTGGGGTTCTTCTGCTTGGGGACAGGCTAAGGCTTATGGTGGTGGAGATATCAATGATGGCGGTGTGACGTTCCTGCCAACAGCCAACTATGTTAACTATTATGGTATGGCCAACGGTCTACCTATTGATGATCCACAGTCTGGATTTGACAAAGAGCATCCTTGGAAAGGTCGTGATCCTCGTTTCTATCATGATATTCGTTATGATGGATGTCGTATGGTAAAGAAGGAGACAACGGGTGATGATGATAATACTAAATGGCGTTATGCCGATTTACAGACTGGTGGCTTGTTCCGTAGCGAGACACGTGGAAGCCGTACTGGTTATTTCAACTATAAGTTTATCACCAATGAGTGTAACAAGTGGGATGATGGTTATGGATGGTCTCCACAGATTAATATTCATATTCCATGGATGCGTCTTTCTGATGTTTATCTTATGTATGCAGAGTCTGTTGTTGCAGCCACAGGTAATGCCCAAGGTAGTGCAACATCTACTATGACGGCTTTGCAGGCAGTTAATAAGATTCGTGAACGTGCCGGAGTAGCTGACGTAAATTCTAATTATGTTTCCGATCCACATAAGTTTATGGATGAGGTTCGTCGTGAACGCGCTGTCGAACTAGCTTTTGAAGGACATCGTTTCAATGACCTTCGTCGTTGGTTGCTTCTTGACAAGTATCCTTATAATGTAAAGACTTCACAGGAATTCCAGCGTGTTGGTAATATCAATCCTACTGATCCTACTCTGGATGCAGTGAGCGGATTTAAAGAGGTACAGATATTGAAGCGTGACTTCTCTGCAAAGCATTATTGGTTGCCATTGAAGAAAGCGGATACTCAACTTTATGTTGGATTCGACCAGAATCCTGGATGGTAATTAGATTTTTTTTAAACTTACATATTGAATATAAGAGTTATGAAACATATATATAAGACAGTCGCACTTGGAATGGCACTGTTGCCAATGGCAGCATGGGCACAAGACGATGCGGATTATAACGACTCGCTCGCCAACAAGGTGAACGTCGCTTTTCGCACTGTTGACAAAAGCGACTTGATGGGTGGTGTCTCATCTGTCAACATGGTTGAGCTCACTCATAAAAATTATACTACCTACAGTTTGGATCACATGGACTCTTACGTGGGTGGTTATAATGGTCAGCTATGGAATATGGGTGATGCCTTGGTAATTGTCGATGGTGTACCTCGTGATGCTAACAATGTTTTGCCAACTGAAATAGAACAGATAACTTTTTTAAAGTCTGCTAGCGCTGTTGTTCTGTATGGTAGTCGTGCAGCAAAAGGTGCTATTCTTATCACCACTAAGCGTGGACATAATGACGGACTTAAGATTAGTGTTCGTGGTAATGCTTCTCTTTATGTTCCTAAGAGCTATCCTAAGTATTTAGGTTCTTCTGATTTTATGAGTCTTTATAATGAGGCCCTTACAAACGATGGAAAGCCTACTGTATATAACAATGATGATATCTATAGCTATTCACTTGGTGACAATCCTTATCGTTACCCTAGCCTGAATTTCTTCTCTAATGATTATCTATCAAAAACTTCTCAGCGTTATGATGGTACTGCGGAGATTTCTGGCGGTGGTAAGTTCGCTCATTTCTATGCCAATATTGGTTTAATGCATACTAATGATTTGTTAAATTTCGGTGAGGGAAAGAAAAACGGTACTACACGATTAAACATCCGTGGTAATATAGACCTTCGTTTGAACGATTGGATTACCGGTTATATCAACGCAAATGCTACATTTTACGATGCTCGCAGTGACCGCTCTGACTATTGGGCTCAGTCAGCAAAGGTGACTCCAACAAGTCAGAACCCATTGGTACCGTTGATTCCTATTGATTTTGTATCTCCGGATAATGCTAATTTGCAGAAAATAATTGCCAATTCAAACTATATAGTTGATGGTAAGTATCTTCTAGGTGGTACACAGTCTATGCAGACTAATCCATTTGCCGCTATGTATGTTGCTGGTTGGACTAAGTCTACCAGTCGTCAGATGCAGTTTGATATGGGTGTTAACTTTAATTTGGATCAGGTTCTTCAAGGACTTACTTTCAAGACTAAGTTTGCCGTTGATTATGCTACATCTTATAATACCACATTGTCTAACGACTATTCAACTTATGAAGTTCAATGGGATCAGAATAGATTTAATGGTATCAACAGTCTGACTAAGTATGGTACTGATAAGCGAAGTGGTTCTCCAACAGCTGATGGCACAGTCTACAAGCAGACAATTCTTGTTCAGGGGCAGTTTGATTATGCTCGTTCATTCGGTAAACATAATGTTAATGCCACATTGTTAGGCAATGGATATCAGCGGAGTCTTTCTGGTGAATACCATCGTATAAGTAATGTTAATCTAGGTCTTGACCTAAATTATAATTATAATAAGACTTATTATGCAGACTTGTCAATGGCGGCTATTCATTCAGCCAAACTTGCTCCAGGACACAGAGATGCTGTCTCTCCTGTAATGTCGTTGGCTTGGCGTTTGTCTAATGAGAAGTTTATGCAAGGAACAAAAAGCTGGTTGACAGATTTGAAATTGAATGCTTCTTATGGTCTTATAAATGAGGACTTGGATATTGAAAAGTATTACATGTATGATAACAAGTTCACAGCTACAGGTACATGGTGGGGATGGAGCGAGAGTGCAAATTCATTGCAGACATCAGATTCTCAACAAGGTGTCAACAAAGATCTTACTTTTATTAAGCGCAAGGAATTTCGTGTAGGTCTTGACGCAAATTTATGGAATGGACTTATTACATTGAATGCTAACTTCTTTGATATTAAGACAAATGGCTTAATTATAAGCCCAGAGGCTACATTCCCTAGCTATTTCAAAACATATTGGCCAGTATCTTCTTTCTTGGCTAATATAAACTACAATAATCAGAGCCGTACAGGTTTAGACTTTACTGTAAATGCTCATAAGAAATTTGGTGAACTAGACTTGCAAGCTGGTGTTACAGGTATGGTATATTCTTGCAAGAATACTAAATACAGTGAGAATGTTGCTTATGATTGGTTGAAGAATGAAGGTGCTCGCAT
>Ga0065701_1000062_pt1 | contig 14347 bp, 15 predicted proteins | sample Biomet1_FD_59088 | JGI IMG/M metagenome (GOLD analysis project Ga0065701, IMG submission 59088) | Microbial communities from bioreactor (seeded with anoxic lake sediment) at LBNL, California, USA - Biofuel metagenome 1 version 3... | ecosystem: Engineered > Bioreactor > Anaerobic > Unclassified ...
CGGACAGGATCAACAGTTATATTATCTTCCTCTCTTGTCAAATCCCGGGCAACCTCTTTCAGTTCGATAGACAAGCCCTCAATTCTGTCATATAATTCTCCGGCTGTATTATAACGTTCTTTCAGCGAACGCAATATTCCGGAAACTCTTTTCATGTTGCTCAGCAATCCACCTTCATCTTCATAAAGAAGCTGGTCGGCACTGAACAGTGCTTCTTTTATCTCTTCGGCATGACTAAGAAGTTCTTCTTCCTTTTCCAGTTCAGCATCTTCTCCTTCCACAAGTTTTGCTTCATCAAACTGATCGAGCTGAAAACGGACATAATCTTCATCGGCCTTGCTTTTTTCTTCGAGTTCAATAAGTTTATCCAGCTCTTCAACAACCTTTCGGTAATTGTGATAAGCTTCTTTATAATTGGAAAGTTCTTTCTCGTCATTAGCCAATGCATCCAGAACATTCAATTGGAAATCTTCTTTGCTCAATAATAAATTCTGATGCTGAGAGTGCACATCAATCAACTGTTCGCCTAACTCCTTCATCAAGGTAAGCGGAGCCGGAGAATCATTTATAAATGCACGTGATTTACCGGAAGACTGCAGTTCTCTTCTCAGAATACATTCGTTGGAATCGTACTCCAGCTCATTTTCATCAAAGAAAGCCTTCATCTGATAGGATGATATATTAAAATGAGCTTCGATTACACATTTCAAAGCACCATTCTTTATAGCTTTTACATCTGCTCTTTGCCCCAATAGCAACCCTATAGCACCAAGAATAATAGATTTTCCCGCTCCCGTTTCACCGGTAATAACAGAAAAACCTTTATCGAAAGTGATATCAAGAGTGTCAATCAGCGCATAGTTTTGAATTGATATAGATTGCAACATAATTTTATTTCGAAGACTTTATTTTATCCCATTCAGTACTAAGAGCGGGATTGATATCAACTAACATTGTATATACTTGTTCTTTCTCGGTCTGTGTACCTTTTGAGTAAACATTGACCAATTCATCTTTCTTTATTTCAGTAAACAACTGTGGAAGAACAGACATTGGCTTATTTTCCTTTGCTTTTTTAAGTTCTTCTAAAGCCACAGTAATCTTAGCCCTTCCCCTGTCTGCATTCTGAGCCATTTCATCTAACCCCATGCGATGATAATCATAAATCATCTGGCGATAAGGTTTCATTTGTTCATCCAGATAATCGGTTATTATTCCATGTCGGTTACGACTATCATCGAATGCTTTCCATCCGGTTTCGGACATAGTCTGAGAAGCCGTTACAATACTTTCGGCCGTGCGTAAAACATATGTTCCTCCCAGTGGAGCCATGGAATCCATATCCATACCAATTATCAGATAAGCATAGTATGCAATAACTGCAGTAAGGTTACTGTCTATCTGATTTTCACGAAGCTCCAAAGGATCAAATTCCAGGTAAGTGAAATTAAAATTCACATCCTTGAAATTAAAAAGCGTAGTGTTATAGCTTGAATTGTAAACCGGACGATTAGCCTGAACCAGAAGCTCACATTTAAAAGCCCCATCCTCGGTATGTTCTTTCACCGTGATATTCATGCTACAGGAAATCTTCTCTGCAGCTATATATTGTGCAGAAGTCCATTTTCGATCATTGATAAATTCCGTTAAAGCAGTCTCCAGTGTCTTAAAGACCTGAGTATTTGTTCCCTGAATCTTTGAATAATTAATATTCACCTTACAATTCAGTTCCTGCGCTTTTCCTGCTAACGAAAATGCCAGCAACAGAAAAGTAAAACAAGTAAAACGGAATATATTATGAATGATCTTTTTATTCATTTTCCTTCCTGGTTATTTAATCAGTTGTACCAATCGGTCAATGATGTCTGTCGCTACTTCACATTTATTCTTCAACGGATAATCCGTTTTCCCATTTTTATCTATAATTGAAATTTTATTTGTATCGAGACGGAAACCAGCACCTTCGTCATTCAAGGAATTAAGAACAATGAAATCAAAGTTCTTTCGTTCTAATTTGCTTTGAGCATTCTGTAGTTCATCATTAGTCTCCAAAGCAAAACCAGCTAACAACTGATCATCACGCTTCATTTTTCCTAACGAAGCAGCAATATCGTGAGTTGGTTTTAAAACAACAGTAAGCTCATCACCTTTACGTTTTATTTTCTTATCAGCTACTAGTTCAGGAGTAAAGTCAGCTACTGCCGCACATAAAATTCCGGCATCAGAAGATGGATAATTGGCAACAGATGCTTCATACATTTCTTTTGCCGATTCAACATCAATACGGTGAATATTAGGATGAACCGATTTCATTTGTACCGGCCCTGCAATCAAAGTAACTTCAGCACCTCTGGCAGCGCATTCTTCAGCTAATGCAAATCCCATCTTTCCTGAAGAATAATTACCTATAAACCTCACCGGATCAATCTTTTCGTAAGTTGGTCCCGCAGTTATCAGTATTTTTTTTTTTGAAAGATCTTGTTGATTGGCAAAGAACTCCTCAATTACACGAATAATAGCATCTGGTTCTTCCATCCTACCTTTACCAACCAAATGACTGGCAAGTTCACCTTCTCCTGGTTCAATAATATGATTTCCGTATGAGCGAAGTGTCTCNATATTTTTTTGAGTAGAAGGATGAGCAAACATATCCAGGTCCATTGCAGGAGCAACGAAAACGGGAGCCTTTGCAGAAAGNTAGGTTGTAATAAGCATATTATCTGCTATTCCATTTGCCATCTTCCCTATTGTAGAAGCAGTAGCTGGAGCTATCAACATAGCATCAGCCCAAAGACCTAAGTCTACATGACTATTCCATGTACCATCTCTTCCAGAAAAGAACTCGCTGATTACAGGCTTACTTGTTAGTGCAGATAAAGTAATGGGAGTAATAAATTCTTTTCCTGCAGGGGTAATCACCACCTGAACTTCTGCTCCCTTCTTTATAAGACCACGAATAATATAAGCAGCTTTATAGGCTGCAATACTTCCGGTAATTCCTAAAACTATTTTTTTCCCTTTCAACATATACCTATCCTAAGTAAACTACTTACCGTTAAATTCACGTAACTTGATTTTAGTAAGAACAGCTTTTGTGTTCAGCGTAAAATCACTGTTTAGCATCCATGAATAGTATCCCGGATCTTTCTTAAAGACATCAGATACAGGAATACCTTTGTACTTCCCGAAATTGAATACTTCTACTTCATTATCGTTATAAACCACTCTTCCGGCAAAATCTACATTCTTACTATAAGTAGAGAAATCTGCAAGGAAAGCCATGTCATTCTGCAATTCCGGATAGCGATCAAGCTGCGCTTTAAGCACCTCGTATGTTGCACGGGTATCTGCCTCAGCTGTATGAGCATCATCTAGATTCCTATCACAATAAAATTTATAAGCAGCAGAAAGAGTTCTTTGTTCCATTTTATGGAAAATTACCTGAACATCAATAAATTTACGCTTGCTCATGTCTATATCCACTCCGGCACGAAGAAATTCTTCAGCAAGCACTGGAATATCAAAACGATTGGAATTAAATCCGGCAAGGTCGGCACCTTCAATATCACGGGCTATATTCTTTGCCACTTCTTTAAAAGTAGGACAATTAACCACATCTTCATCATAGATACCATGTATATTTGAAGATTCTTCCGGGATATGCATTTCCGGATTTATACGAAGAGTTTTTGACTCTTCATTTCCGTTTGGATATACTTTCAAATAGCAAATTTCGACAATTCTATCAGAGTTTATATTTGTACCAGTTGTTTCCAAATCAAAGAAAACAACCGGATTTTTTAAATTCAAGTTCATTTTATATTATTAGTCATTTAACATCATAGGCATCAACAGCATCAGCAAGTCATCATCTTCTTCTTGTACCAAAGGAACAATAACACCAGCACGAGAAGGATCTGCTAATTCTATTATTACATCGGTAGATGCAATATTATTTAAAATATCAATCAGGAAAGTTGATTTAAAACCAATACTCATTGGAGCACCCTGATATTGACAAACTAAAGATTCCTCAGCCGAAGTTGAGAAGTCAATATCCTGTGCTGAAATAACAATCAGGTTTTCCTGCACACGAAGTTTAATTAAACTGCTTGCCTGTGAAGAGAAAATTGATACGCGTTTTAGCGCACTGATCAACTGTAAGCGATCTATAGTAACTTTATGAGGATTATTCTGAGGTATTACTGAATTATAATTAGGGAAACGTCCTTCAATTAAACGACAAACCATGCGGTAGTTTTCAAGAGTGAAGACTGCATTTCTGTCATCAAATTCAATTGTTACAGAACCTGACTCTTTTGGCAAAAGATTCTTCAATAAGCTAGCTGGTTTTTTCGGTAAGATAAAAGCAGCTCTTTCGCTACCTTTTGCAGCAAAAGTTTTACTACGGGCTAGTTTGTGTCCATCGGAAGCTACGAATGTAATATCTTCTGTGGTGATATCAAAGTAAATACCATTCATTACCGGACGAAGTTCATCATCGGCAGTAGCAAAAAGCGCACGATTGATACCTCTTAGCACTAAATCTGCATTCATTTCCAGACGAACAGCGTTATCTCCAAGTGATGGAGATTGAGGATATTCATCTGCATTCTGACCTACCAAACTATATTTACCATTTTGGTATTGCACAGAAATTTCATAAGTTTCAGCATTAACTTCAAAGCTTAGCGGTTGTTCTGGGATCTCCTTTAATGCATCTAAAATTGTTTTTGCACCAACAGCAAACGAACCATTTGCATCACTTTCATTCACTTCTAATGAAGTTACCATTGTCGTTTCACTGTCTGACACAGTTACAGAAAGCTTTCCATCTTCCAATTCAAAAAGAAAACAATCTAAAATTGGTAATGCATTTTTAGAGTTAATTACACGGCTAATAGCTTGTAGATGACTAGACAGAGCCGTACTCGAAACGACGAATTTCATACTTATATCAGTTTAAATTATTATACTTATTATGAAAGACAAAGATAAATAAAAAGATTCTCTAACCAAATAAAAGAATAAAGAAAAAAAGTAAAACATTAGCTTTGTAAAACTTAAAATGTTATTTTCGCAGCCCGAATTATAAAACAAGATTATGGAAATTAGTGGAAAAATAATTGCTATTCTACCTCTGCAAAGCGGTACCGGTAGAAATGGAACTGAATGGAAAAAACAAGATTATGTTGTAGAAACTCACGATCAATACCCAAAGAAAATGTGTTTCAACTTATGGGGAGACAGAATTGATCAATTCACAATTCAAATGGGTGAAGAAGTTACAGTTTCTTTTGATATAGATTGCCGTGAATGGAATGGTAAATGGTTTAATGATATCCGCGCATGGAAAATTGATCGTAATTCAGGTGCCAGCATGGACGCTCAACCTTTCCAGCAAGCAGCACCGGTAGAATTTACCTCAACAGACGCAAAAGACGATCTTCCATTTTAATGAGAGATTACATNCATAATCAGAGCCGATTTTCTTAAACTTTAAGNGAATCGGCTCTGATTGCAATCTCAATTGTCGTTATAGAAATTAATTCAAAAAAAGACAAAGAAGATTGTTCTATTTGGAATAAAAGATATANCTTTGCACGTTTTTTAATTGAGACGTTTTATTATTAGGTTCGCAAGTATTGCAGAATAAATGAAAAAGATAATTTTAGGTGCTATCACACTGTTTTTACTTACTTCTTGTAACGGTAAGAAACCAAAGATAGATCCTTTTGAATCACTTACAAATTTAGTTGATTCTGCTTCAGCAGAAACAGACTCAGCAGCTATCGATTCAGTAGAAGAGTCTCCCAAGGCCACGAAAGCTGACGAAACCTTCGACGACTTTATTTACAGTTTTGCGTCTAATAAAAAGATGCAACAACAAAGGATTCATTTTCCTCTTACTTTTATCAATGGAAACTCAGCTAGTAAAATAGAAAAACGTTTCTGGAAAACAGACCACCTGTTTACAAGACAAGAATATTACACTATGCTTTTTGATAATGAACGTGACATGGACTTAATGACCACCACCTCTCTTAAGTCGGCACAGTTTGAGTGGTACTACATGAGAACAAAAAAAATAAAAAAGTATAATTTCAACCGTGAAAAAGGAGCCTGGATGCTAAGTTCTATCGTTATTAGCGATATTAAAAACGATGAGAATGAGAACTTTATAGAGTTCCTTCATAAATTTGCGACAGATAGTATTTTTCAGCGTTCACGCACTCGCGAACCTATTACTTTCGTAACAACAGACCCGGATGATGATTTTTCAATTCTTGAAACTACTATGGAAGTTAATCAATGGTTTGCTTTTGCTCCCAGACTGCCGAAAGAAAGATTTTCGAATATAAACTACGGGCAAAGTAATTCAGAATCTTCAAATACCAAAATCCTTTCAATGAAAGGGCTTGGTAATGGTTTTTCAAACACGTTGTATTTCAAACGACAAGGTAAACTCTGGGAATTCTACAAGTTCGAAGATTTAAGTAACTAATTCAAGCTACATCCAGCTATATCTATTTGACAAGAAGTTCTGGATAATCTTTATCACTATTTTAAAGATTTTGGGAATGTCATATAGTGTGTAATCGAAATTTTGTATATTTGCCAGCAAATAGATAACAAGATGATTACAGTAAAAAAACAATATTCATTACTTCCTCACAATACTTTCAGACTTGATATAAAAGCAGATACATTCATCGAGTATTCATGTATTGATGATTTAAAGCAAATCATAAACGACAAAGAACTTATAAACGGCCCTTGTCTTCACATAGGAAGTGGAAGTAATTTGTTATTCACATCTGATTACAAAGGAACAATTCTTCATTCCCAAATACAGGATATTATAATAATAGAAAATACCGACGATTATATCTTAGTTAAAGTTGGAGCAGGTATGGACTGGGATAGTTTTGTTGCTTACTGCGTTTCTCAGGGATGGGCAGGAGCAGAAAATCTATCTCTTATACCCGGAGAAGTAGGTGCCAGTGCTGTACAGAATATCGGAGCATACGGAGTAGAAGCTAAAGATCTTATTTATCAGGTAGAGGCTGTAGAAATTGCAACAGGAAATGATCGAACATTCACAAATGAAGAGTGCAACTACTCATACCGTCAGAGTATTTTTAAATCCGATTTAAAAAATAAATATATTGTCACTTATGTTACTTACAAACTAAGTAAACATCCTGAATTTAATCTTGAATATGGCAACATAAAAGCTGAGTTGGAAAAATATCCCGAAGTATCTTTGGCTACAATCCGTCAGGCTATTATTGACATTCGCAATACTAAATTGCCAGATCCTAAAGTGGAAGGCAACGCCGGTAGTTTCTTTATGAANCCCATTATTCCCCGTTCACAATTTCTGGAGTTGCAAATGCAATACCCTGAAATACCTCACTATGAAGTAAGCCAGGATCTTGTAAAAGTACCAGCTGCATGGATGATTGACAAATGCGGATGGAAAGGAAAAACATTAGGCCATGCCGGAGTTCACAGTCAGCAAGCATTGGTTCTTGTTAATAGGGGAAATGCCACAGGAGAGGAAATTATNAACCTTTCACGCGAAATCCAAAAGTCAGTAAAAGATTTATTCAATATAGAAATTCATCCGGAAGTGAATTTTATCTCATAACATAATGGAAATTACAATTTTAGGAAGCGGCACATCTACAGGAATACCAGAAGTTGGCTGCACTTGTCCTGTATGTACTTCTTCTGATCCACATGATAATAGACTCAGAGCTTCTGCCTTAGTTAAAACAAAAGGAACAAACATTCTGATAGATTGTGGCCCTGATTTTCGGGAACAGATGCTAGTACATTCTAAGTACGGACGTTTAGATGGTGTACTTATTACCCATGAGCATTACGATCACGTTGGTGGAATAGACGATTTACGCCCTTTTTGCCGCTTTGGAGAGGTTCCTCTTTATACAGAGGAGAACACCGCTCAACGATTGCGAACACGTATGCCTTATTGTTTTTCAGAACATAAATATCCTGGAATTCCTCAGATCTCAATAACTAATGTTAGTACTGAATCTCCTTTTCATATTGGAGATGTTGAGATATTACCTNTAAGAATTTACCANGGAAAGNNTCCAATTTTAGGATATAAAATTGAAAATATGGCATACATNACNGATATGCTAACTATGCCNCAGGAAGAATACAGCAAGCTTNAAGGTCTTGATTGNCTTATTATGAATGCCTTAAGAATTGAGCCTCATCTTGCACATCAAACTTTAGATCAGGCTATTGAGAATGCTAAACGCATTGGGGCAAAGCAAACCTGGTTTATCCACATGAGTCATCACCTGGGATTGCATGCTGAGGTCGAAAAAAAGCTTCCACCTAATATGCATCTTGCTTATGATAGACTTGTGATTAAACCTTAGCATTCTTTTTGCGTCTAAGAAAATAGAAGTTCCGGCCGAACTTATATTTAGTTTAATTTAAATAGACGTGATATGAAAACAAAATTATTTATGACACTAGCCATAGTGTTAATGAGTGTCTGTTCTTCACTACAAGCTCAAGAAGTAAAAAAAGAACGTGTATTTCCTAATGAAAAGATGATTAAAGAGTTAAATCTCACAGACAAGCAAGTAGCAAAGCTTAAAGAAGGAGAAGCAGATCTGAAATCTCAAATGAAAGCGCTTCGTGAAAAAGAAGTGCAATCAAAAAAAGAGATGAAAGAATCAATGAAAAAGCTAAAGGATGCTCGTAAAGAAATGATAAGAAATAGCATAACTAAAGATCAGTATATTTCTTATCTTGAAATGCAGGTTGACAGACTTCAGAAAATGAATATGAAGAAGAATCAAAAGCAATTTGGATTTAAAGGACCAAGAGGATCAAAACATAGGTTTATGCACAGAAACCAAGCTCCACAAGGTGCACCTAATTTTGATAACGCACCAGAGTCTGATAATAAATAAAGTATATATTTCTCAGAAAAAGGGATTGTTCTATTTTGAGCAATCCCTTTTCTTTATTCAGGCCTCTCTCTGAAACTGTTTTAATAATTCAATTTAAGAGACCTAAATTTACTTTCTATATTCTCATTTCTAGTTTATAAAACTTTCTTTTTGCCTTCATTATTAAATTACGAAATAAGACAAAAAAATAATACTATGCGGCATAAAATTTCAGGTGTTACTTTTTAAAAAAAATCCGTCATAAATTAAACCTTATTTGTTCATTTCAGTCAAACTTAAAAATTCGACCGGAATTATAAAACTTACGTAATTGTTTTATTTATAAAATGTATGTAATATGAAAACAAAATTTTTTATGACATTAGTCTTGGTTTTAATGGGTATGTGCTCTTTGCAAGCTCAACCAGGACAAGGAAGAAGAAGTCCTGAATTTCCAAGCGAACAAATGATTAAAGAGTTGAAGCTTACTGACGATCAAGTGGCAAACATTAAGAAAGAGAATGAAGAACTTAGGGCTCAAATGAGAGCTTCCCGAGAGAATAAAGAGTTCTCGAGAGAAGACATGAAAGCTATGATGGATAAAGTTAAAGCAGCTCGAGATGAAATGATGAAAAAGAATCTTTCTGCCGATCAATACAAAGCTTATGTTGAGTTTGAAAAAAACAATGCTAAAAACAGAGGACCAAGACCTGAAGGTAGAGGACCACAAGGAGGTGCACCTACTGAATAACAAAAATAGAAGAATTATATAAAAAAACTTCTGCTTTTTGCGTAATGCAATCAAGCAGAAGTCTTTTTATTATTAGAGTCTAACTTAATAATAAAAGCAAATTAGATATTTCTTGCTCTAAGCTTTTCTATCATATCTGTTGTCATGCTTTTCAAATTAAACATAGGCTTCCAATCCCATTCCTGACGAGCACAAGTATCATCCAAACTATCAGGCCAACTATCAGCAATAGTTTGCTTCAATGGATCAACATCATAAACCATTTCGAAAGTTGGGATATTTTTCTTAATTTCAGCATAAATATTTTCTGGAGCAAAACTCATTGAAGCAATATTGAAAGCATTTCTGTGAACCAATCTTGAAGGATCAGCTTCTAATAGCGAAATTGCAGCGTTCAAAGCATCAGGCATATACATCATATCCATAAAAGTACCTTCCTTTATTGGACAAACAAACTTCTCACCTCTTACCGCAGAATAATAGATATCAACTGCATAATCAGTTGTTCCACCTCCAGGAGGAGTTACATTCGATATTATTCCAGGAAAACGAACAGCACGGGTATCAACCCCATACTTATTAAAATAATAATCACTAAGTAGTTCAGTGGTCACTTTTGTTACACCGTACATAGTACACGGACGTTGAATAGTATCCTGAGGAGTTTTAATGTGTGGAGTTGATGGGCCAAAGGAGCCAATTGAACTAGGAGTAAAAACAGAGCAGTTATTTTGGCGTGCAACTTCGAGTATATTCAGTAATCCATTAATACCAACATTCCATGCCAGCATTGGTTTACTTTCTGCGACAACAGATAGAAGTGCTGCGAGATTGTAAATAGTGTCAATCTTATATTTTTTTACAATCTCCAAAATCATGTTCGGATCTGTAACATCAGCCACCTCAGATGGTCCCGAATCACGCAATTCGCCTTGAGGTGCTGCAGATGGAATATATCCTGCAACCACATTGTCGTTGCCATAACGACTTCGCAATTCCATAGTTAATTCTGAACCAATCTGCCCGGTAGCTCCAACTACCAAAATATTTTTCATTGTGTTAATTATTTAAATTTGTTAGAATTAGGCTGCAAAGTAAGCACATTTTTTTTTAATAAATACTTATAAGACGTTGTTTATTCAAAAAATAATAATGACTTTTGTAAAGCAAACAAGTAGAAATACAAGATACATTTAGTACTGATATATAAAACTAACTAATAATAAACGAATTATGTACAGCAAAATGAAAGAATACCTCAGCAATACAATTGCTGAAATTAAAGAAGCAGGTCTTTACAAAGAAGAGCGATTAATTGAGAGTGCACAACAAGCTGCAATTACTGTAAAAGGAAAAGAAGTGCTGAATTTTTGCGCCAACAATTATCTTGGATTATCAAACAATCCTAGATTAATAGCTGCCGGAAAAGAAATAATGGATAGACGTGGCTATGGAATGTCTTCAGTNCGTTTTATCTGCGGTACGCAAGATATTCATAAAGAGTTGGAAGCTGCAATCTCCGATTATTTCAAAACAGAAGANACNATTCTCTATGCTGCATGTTTTGATGCTAACGGNGGANTNTTTGAACCTCTTTTCGGACAAGAGGATGCTATTATTTCGGACTCATTAAACCATGCTTCAATCATTGACGGAGTAAGACTTTGCAAAGCAAAACGTTATCGCTACGACAATGCAGATATGGAAGATCTGGAAAGATGTTTAATTGAAGCTCAGGAACAAAGATTCCGCATTATTGTTACCGATGGNGTTTTCTCAATGGATGGCAATGTAGCACCACTGGATAAGATATGTGATTTAGCCGATAAATATGATGCGCTGGTTATGGTTGATGAATGCCACTCCGCTGGCGTTGTTGGTAAAACCGGACACGGAGTAAATGAACAATTCAATACTTACGGTAGAATTGACATCTTGACTGGAACACTAGGAAAAGCGTTTGGTGGTGCAATTGGTGGGTTTACAACCGGTCGTAAAGAAATTATCGAGTTGCTTCGTCAGCGTTCTCGCCCATATTTATTCTCTAATTCAATACCTCCTGCAGTAATCGGTGCTAGTCTGGAAGTATTCAAAATTTTGAAAGAAAGTAATGAGTTGCACGATAAATTAGCTGACAATGTAGCTTACTTCCGTACAAAAATGATTGAAGCTGGATTTGACATTAAACCTACCCAAAGTGCTATTTGCGCAGTAATGCTTTACGATGCAAAACTGTCACAGGAATACGCAGCCAAATTATTGGAAGAAGGTATTTATGTAACAGGGTTCTATTATCCTGTAGTACCAAAAGATCAGGCTCGTATCCGCGTTCAGATCTCAGCCGGACACGAAAAAGCTCATCTGGACAGATGTATCAATGCGTTTGTTAAAGTAGGAGAAGAATTAGGTGTATTGAAATAATTCACATGAAGATATTATATTATATCTACCAAATTTGTATTGCACTTCCTTTATTACTGGTATTAACTATACTTACCGCATTAGTAACAACTGTGGGATGTATGTTAGGAAGTGCACATTTTTGGGGATATCATCCGGGTAAAATATGGTCTCGACTTATATGCTTCTTTTTATTAATACGCGTAAAAGTCAATGGACGGGAAAATCTTAAAGGAAAAACATCTTATGTATTTGTAGCAAACCATCAAGGATCATTTGATATTTTCCTTATATATGGCTATCTGGGACGAAACTTTAAATGGATGATGAAAAAAGGAATAAGAAAAATTCCTTTTGTTGGAAGAGCTTGCGAAGAAGCTGGTCATATATTTGTTGACCGAAGTGGTCCAAAGAAAGTTTTGGAAACAATCAGGAAGGCAAAAGAAAGCATTACCGAAGGTACATCTGTAGTTGTATTTCCTGAAGGCGCAAGAAGCTTCACCGGACATATGGGCTATTTTAAGAAAGGAGCTTTTCAGCTGGCTGATGATTTACAGCTTGCAGTAGTACCTTTAACAATTGAAGGATCATTCGATATTTTACCTCGTGTCGGAAAGTGGATTCATCGCCACGATATGACATTAACTATCCACAAACCAATTCCCCCAAAAGGAAAAGGATTAAAAAATATCCAGGAAACATTAGATGAATCTTATAAAATTGTAGAAAGTGCACTTCCCGAAGAACTTAAAGGAATGGTCTACAATCCAGATCAAAATTAATGAGCAACACTTGCAGCAGGCTGTTTTTGAGAAATCATAGCAGCTTGCTGTTCATTTTGCTGCATCATCTGATTTTCTTGTATTGACTGCATATTATCATGCGCCTTACTTACATACTCTTTAATCAATGGATTATTTTTAAAAGAATCAGGAGCATTCTTTACTATATCTTCCATAGCTGGAGTCATCAATGGATAAGGGAAATTGCTACACATCATCAAAAAGACTCCTGGGCCCAAAACATTTTCATAATTTTCAGCAATAAATGATTTTACATAACCATTCATTTCATTCATTAGCTTATCACTCTCTTTTGTAAGAATCACATTTATCTCTGCAGGATCAACTCCATCAAGAATCATTTTTGCTTCCTTGTGTCCCAGCTCTTCATTTCGGGCATCCATAGATGCTTTCTTTTCTACAAATGCATATAATTTATCATTTAAAGGAGTACCTTTCACAGTTAGCTTTGTATTGGAAATATTAAGTTCTATACTACCACCCTCCAATACCATAGGCATAATGTTTTCATCATCCATAAAAAGAGATACCATCTGAACAGAGTCTACACTTCCTTTCATTGCAAACTCTCCATGAACAACTTCAGCAGAGTCAACATTAACCCACTTTCCATCTTTAGCCACTTTAAGAAATAGCATTTTTCCATCTAAGCTGGATACAGAAGAAACACCTTTAATTTTATAGCTTTTGCTGCAAGAAGTCAGTGCCAACAAAATGAAGAGTAATGAAGAGTAAAACTTGATCATATTTAGTCTGAATGTATAATTCGTTATTAATAATTTAAGGCAAATGTAACACCAATAATTTAGTCAGAGAAACATTTTATTAATATTTAAAACTTTTACGGACAAATTTCCTGGAATCACACTAAATATTAACTGAAAAATGGATTCGTTTACTCCATTTAGACGAAGTTTTCGAACAAAATAAATAGGCTAAACTCTATTTCATAATATTATATAATTGAAATCATTTTGTTTCATTATTATGAAATTAAATTTGTAGATCCATTAAGCAAGCAATTTATAACCGTAACCCGAAAAAGCATAAAGAATTATAAAATATTCATTGTATCAACGATGTTATGAAAAGGTTTAAAGAATGAATAAATATTTAATTATATATTTGTATTTCAAAATAAATATTAAATATAAATTGCATGAATAAACTAAAAAGTTCATTGTTCGTACTACTAGTACTTACATTTGTATCTGCAAAAGCCGATGAAGGCATGTGGTTACTTCAGTTAATGAAGGAACAGCATTCTATTGAAATGATGAAAAACAAGGCTTACTGATGGAAGCCGACGAGGTGTATAATCCAAATGGCATTTCTCTTAAAGATGCTGTAGGTATTTTTGGTGGTGGATGCACAGGAGAGATTATCTCCTCTGAAGGATTGATTCTTACCAATCACCATTGTGGTTATGGTGCTATCCAACAACACAGTTC
>Ga0065701_1012828_pt1 | contig 14336 bp, 16 predicted proteins | sample Biomet1_FD_59088 | JGI IMG/M metagenome (GOLD analysis project Ga0065701, IMG submission 59088) | Microbial communities from bioreactor (seeded with anoxic lake sediment) at LBNL, California, USA - Biofuel metagenome 1 version 3... | ecosystem: Engineered > Bioreactor > Anaerobic > Unclassified ...
TGGAAAAGGTTCCTAATGGTGTCATTGGTGAAATATGTATCTTAGGAGGAGGGGTTTCGCGAGGATATATCGGTGAACATCGTGAGAAGGAAAATGAAGCTTATGTGAAGTTAGAAGATGGTAGGATGATGTATCGTTCAGGTGATTTGGGACTAATGAAAACCGATGGTACCATTATATTTCTACATCGCAAGGATACTCAGGTGATGATCCTTGGTAAAAGAGTTGAAACCGTTGAAATCCAGAACATTCTTTGTAGCTGTCCTGATGTGGAAAAGGGCATTGTGTTGGCTCATAACGACAAGAATGGACTCGCTTATCTTGCGGCTTATATTGTGCCGAAGGATAAATTGGCTTTTAGAATGAGTCGGGTGCGCGAAAATATGGCAAAATTTCTACCATCATATATGATCCCAGAGTTTTTCATCAAACTAGACACAATGCCGCTCACTCCTAATGGAAAAGTGGACATAAAGGCTTTGCCGAGAGTATTAAAATTAGCTTGATATGAATATAAGAAGAGTAAATATTGATGAACTCAATACGTTGATGTTATGGCGTATGGAAGTGTTGCACGAGGTATTTGCTGATTCTGAAAATGTAGATTGGAAAGCATTGGAGGCAGCGAATCGTGAATACTATATGCAAGAGATTACTCGTGGCGGACATATCGCTTGCCTGTATGGTGATGAAATAGGATGTGGCGGCTTATGCCTCTATAATGAAATGCCATCACCAGAAAATCCATCTGGTAGATGTGCTTATTTGATGAACATATATGTTCGTCTCCAGTATCGTAGTAGGGGGTATGGTAAGGAAATAGTTTCGTGGCTTGTTGATCAGGCTAAAGCGCAGGGTATCACAAAAATCTATCTTGAATCATCAGAAGGTGGTAAGAAGATGTACCAGGAGTTGGGATTTAAGGAAATGATAGATTATTATAAACTGTAGAAGTATGAAAGAGATATTAAACGATTACAACATCACGATAACTCCATCGTTGGAGTCAACGGATGTTATCGTTTATTGCAATAGTTACGGCGATGGAACCGAACCTATTCTTAAATCATGTGAGGAATTGAATTGTTTACCATTCCATCTTGTCGTTATCTCGAAGATTGATTGGGATGCAGATATGTCGCCATATCCGGCAGATAAAGTGATATCTAAGCACGATAACTTCGCGGGTAATGCCGATAAATATCTCGAATGGATGCTTACAAGTTTGATTCCTCATTGCGAGAAACTGCTGAGAGTGGATAATCCACGTCGAATACTACTAGGCTACTCGATGTCGGGGCTCTTTTCTCTTTATGCAATGTATCATACAGACAAGTTTGCTGCTTATATCTCTGCCTCTGGAAGTTTATGGTATCCTGATTTCGAACATTTTGTAATCTCTCACGAACCAATGACGAAGTCTCCTGTTTATCTTTCCATAGGTGATAAAGAATGTATATCAAAGAATGCGTATCTACAGACGATCATCGAAAAGACGCAACATATTTTTGAACACTATAAACTGCAAGGTCATGCGACACATTTTGAACTCAACCCTGGTAATCATTTTGTTGAAGGAGATCTACGTCAGGCTAAAGGAATCAAGTGGGCTGTAGCTGCTCTTAGAAAAGAGTCAGATATGGAACTTCATCATGATACATGATAGAGCTGTAACAATAGAGACTATTAGGCTGCGATTAATAGAATCACCCATGATACAACTAGACTATTAGGATAGTAGCAATTTACTTTAAATCTTGTGCGATATAAAATATATTTCATACATTTTAATCATTTAAAAATATAATTATGGAAGCAAAGAATTTATATGATTTCACGGTTCAAAACAAAAAAGGTGAGTCTGTAAGCCTCGCTGAGTATAAAGGTAAAGTAGTGTTGATTGTCAACATAGCAACTAAGTGCGGATTTACTCCACAATTAAAGGGCCTTGAAGAGTTATGGAATACATATCAGAATAAAGGCTTGGTAATTTTAGGTTTCCCATGCAATCAGTTTGCTAATCAAAATCCAGATTCAGACAATCAGACACAGGAGTTCTGTTCATTAAATTATGGAGTGACATTTCCTATTCTGAAGAAGATCAATGTTAATGGAAATGATGCCGATCCACTATATAAGTGGCTGAAGACTAAGAAGGGTGGAATACTATGGAGTGCTATCAAATGGAATTTCACCAAGTTCCTTATCAATAAGAATGGTGAGGTTGTTCAGCGCTTTGCACCGTCTGCCGCACCTTCAAGCCTTGAAAAATATATAGTGGATGAGCTATAATACAATACTGTAGCTATTATTGTTACAAATAATAGAATTATATAATAGCATAACTTTTATGTTATTATATAATTCCTGAGTTTTCGTTAGGAACTGTTTAAACTTTAATTATTCATTAATCGTAAAACTGTATGTATGCTTTCCTGTCTTTATTTCTTTTCGTTCATTATTAATTATTAATGTGGCACTCGTTCCTTGCGGAATAGTAACCATATAGTGTATTCTTCCTTGAGTATCTTTTTTCCATTCCACAGTTATTTTACCGTATTTCGTCATCGTTGATCCCTTTGCCCATTGTAGTTGTGTCCCAGGATGAGGCTCAAGGATTATGTGATGGAAACCAGGCTGTTGTTCATCAGGACGAATGCCCAAGATAGAAGAATAGAACCACTCTACAACTGCACCATAACTATAATGATTGAATGAATTCATATTCCATGGATGCTTGTTGAATCCGCTCTCACGAGTATAACTGTCCCAGCGTTCCCAAATAGTTGTTGCTCCTTGATCAATGCTATAGAGCCATGATGGATTCTGATGCTGGAAAAGTAAACGATAGGCGAGATCTGTCATTCCGCATTCAGTAAGCGTCTCCATGAGAATACCAGTTCCGATGAATCCAGTAGATAGTTTATAGTCGTTAGCGATTATATTCTTTCGTAGTGCATCTATAGCATGCTGTCTCTGAGTATCGAAAATAAGATTGAAATGCAAGGCTAATAGATAGGCTGTTTGGGTGTCTTGACCTGTATTAATCTCTCCATCTGTGACGTATCGCTTCTGAAATTCATTACGAATATCTTGCCATATCTTGCCGTATTTCGAAGCTTCTTCACTTTTTCCTATTACTTCAGCCATCTTTTGCATTAATTCTGTAGAATAGGCAAAGTAAGCATACGAAACATATCGCTTATCCACTTCCTTATAAGCCAACCAGTCACCGCATTTTGGTTCTGCGCCAATATGTGTCCATTGACCATCATGTTGAGATGCACAGAAATCCATCCATTTTTGCATTGATTGCCAGTTTTCTCTTATAATCTCTTTGTTGCCTGTCATCACATACGTATTCCAAGGAACGATGATACCAGCATCTCCCCATCCAGCAGTGCCATATCCCCACATGTTACAGAATGGAGCTGTCTCTGGATAGGCGCCATCCTCACGTTGACTATCGCGCATGTCTCGCATCCATTTCCTGTAGAATTCAGCTGCATCAGAATTATATAGAGCTGTACGTGAGAATATCTGTGTGTCACCAGTCCATCCCAATCTTTCGTCACGTTGTGGACAGTCGGTTGGAATACTCATGAAATTGCCTCGTTGTCCCCACCACACATTGCTATAAAGACGATTTATGTTTGAATCAGAGCATTTGAATGTTCCCCATTCCTGTAGGTCAGTGCCTACCACTTGAGCTTCAATCTTATTTATTGTTACGTCATCAGTCGTTGTAAGCTCCGCATATCTGAATCCGAAGTAAGTATGATTTGGATGATATTCTTCGCCCGTCTCATTACCACTCATCACATAAATGTTTGTTGCTTTTGCTTCCCGTAGGTTCCATGTCCACAGGCTTCCGCCCGGTCCTTTGTCAAGTCGCGATTCGTCTCCGTTGAAATTCAGCATCTCGCCATGCTTCCAAGTTAACGTTGTACCCCTTGTTCCTTTTACTTTCATGTCAATCCATCCCACAATATTTTGCCCGAAATCAACCAACAATGTCTGTCCTTTCTTTAGACGGATGGGACTCTTAAGATTATTCTGGTTCCTGATAACATGTATTTTGCCGAATGTGGTGTTTGTTGAATCAGCACCCTTATAAACAGTTATGTTCTGTGGATTACGCCATAATGACTTGTTTCTAATTTTGATCTGAGGTCCAATCATATTGCAGAGTTCACCCTTACTATTGTGGTTGATGATGGCAGAAAGCCAAGTGCTGTCGTTGTATGATGGGGTAGAAACATCAACAAGTTTGTCTTTGCGTGCATCATAAGTCTCTCCATTATAAATGTCACCCATCACTAATGCTCCGTCAGTGTAACACTTCCATGTAGTGTCACTAAGGTAATCTTGAGCAGTACCGTCCTTGTAGACAATATGTACATCACAGAGAAATCCAATATTTGCATCCTTGCCATAGATACCTCTGGATATTCCGCCTGCCCACCAACCTTTGCTTACCTCTGAAGCAATCGAGAGTTTGTCGCCAGCATGTAGTTTTTCTTGTATATGAAAACGTTGGTATTGTATGCTCTTACGATAATCTGTCCATCCTGGCATCAACACGTCGTCAGTCAGGTCTTTGCCGTTTGCATAAATCTGATATACTCCTAGTGCACTGGCATAAATTGTAACATCCTTTACATCCTTCTGAACTACAATGTTTTTTCTGAACATAGGCATTGATTCAGTCTGTGTGTGTGGAGCGCAAATCCATTGAGCCTCATGTAGTCTCTCTTGTGCAGCAACAGAACAAACAGAACATAATAATACTATGATTAAGTAAGAATATATTTTTGTCATTATGGTATCTAATGTTTTACTTGATAATTGTATTTGTAACCTTCTACAAAGGTATATCATTGCATCTTAAATATATGGTTTTTCAGAAGAAAGTAAGAACAAATATAAGATAATTTAAGAATAAAAAGTTCTAACCTTGAAAAATATATAGTTGATGAGCTAAATATATGACTGTAGCTATTATAGTTACCTATATAGAATGTGAAATAGCATAACTTTTATGTTATTATATATAATTCCTAAGTTTTCTTATGGAATTAATAAGATTATGATTAATTTTGCAATCATATTTCGATGATTAGCTGTACTTAGCATCAGTATTAACTCTTTCGCACAGCGTAATTTTACCGATTTGGAAACACATTATTATTGGAGTACTTCTGAAATAAATTTAAGGAGTGCGCTACAAACGTTTATATTTATGACACTAAAAAAAACATTAGCATTACTAATTTTGTTAGGAGCTGGAATCAGTTCTTCTGAAGCACAAACCAAGCTTCCTGTATTAAAATCAAACAAAAGTCAATTAGAAATAATTGCAGACGGTGTTAGCAATCATGGTAATTGGACTATAACTCCTTCAGCTCGTCCTGATGTTTTTTCTACTCATGCTAAGCATGTTATGTTTAGAAGTGATGTAGATTCTATAGCATTTGATGTGAAAAAGGATGGTATTTATGATTTTGTAGTACTGGACTCGAAAAATGACTCTGCTTTCACACAGGTTAGATGGGAATCTCTAAATCCTTTCGAACAACCATCAGAAAGTTTGTTAAGGTTATCTCTATCTGGTAAACTAAGTAAAGAGCAGGCTCAATTTGATATTGATGCTTTGGTGTATACGCTGAATGAAGTTCATCCTGATATGTTTTCTGTATGTGGTATGGATGCTTTTATGAGCATGGCAAACAAAATAAAGATGGAATTGCCAGATAGTGTCAGTAGAATAGAACTATACAGATATTTGGCACCCTTAGTGTCATTTATTGGTGATGGCCATACACGAATGTTATTTCCTAACAATGATTTGTTTACTAAAGAAAGCTTACGTTTCCCTCTTCAGTTAAACATTAATACTAACGACTCAACTTTTACTACTAAGTTAGATATGTTTGGCATTCCTAAAAATGCAAGAATACTAACTATAAATGGGGTAGATAATAAGACTATGATAGAAAAGATGATGCCTTATGCTTCTGGTGAACGTTATTTCTTCAAACTTCAAATTATCAACTATCAATTTCCTGCGCTTTTTGAACTTTTTTATAATGCTTCTGATTACAACATTAAATATCTTTTGGGTGGTAAGATTTATACGAAGAAACTAAAGGCTGCAACTTACGATAAGATACATGCAGAAATCAATCGAAATATTGATGCTCAAGATAATAAGAGTCGTGTTGCAAATTATTCCTATAGTATTATTCAAGGAAAGAATGCTGCAGTGATGGATTTTAGAGATTTAGATGATAGAGCAGCTATGGCTAACTTTGCAGATTCAATGATTGCTGACTTAAATGCCAAGCATATTGGTAATTTAATTATTGACATCCGTAATAACGGGGGAGGAGATTCCAATGTTGGTGATATATTGTTTCAGCATATATCAAACGTTCCATTTAATCAATTCGGTAAGTCATTCGCTCGTGTATCTCCTGTTACACAAAGTTTATTATCATCAGAACGATGCCAGAAGGTTAGTCTATATTACAACGACGAAGTAGATGAAATCTATCCTTTTAGTGATAAGTCTAGACATTATCAAGGTAAAGTATGGCTTCTTATCAGTCATCACACATTCTCTTCTGCCTCTTCTTTTTCATGGGCATTCCAGCATTATGGAATGGGAAAAGTTATAGGTGAGGAGTCTGGTGGTATGAGTGTCAGCTTTGGTGATATATTGATTTATCCACTACCTGTTTCTGGCTTAAAGAGCTCTATCTCATATAAACGTTTTTGGCTTCCAGGCAGTGATGAGAAGGATATTCATGGTACCATTCCTGATTTCAAAGTGCCAGCAGACAAAGCATTGGATTATACATTGGAATTAATTAATAAATAATATAACTGGCTTTTGTAGTTCTCCAGTAGAATTGGCAAAATATAATTAGACAGCAAAGACGTATTTATGTAAATAGATACTTCATTGCTGTCTTGTTCAAATGGATAAAGCATTAGTTGAAAGAGTATAATCTGATTTCTATTATCATTAAATTTATCTGACGGATGAGGCTTAAAGTTACCTTCTTTATTATTTAGATATTTTATTGGAGTACGTCGTATGAGTCATACCCAATTCGAGAAGATTTAATTATTAAAATCAGAACTACTAATTAATTAGCTAAACTCTTTTTTCCCTGCAAAGACTAGACTTATTCGTTGTTTTTTTTAATTGAAATAGAGGTAAACAGTGTAACTTGATTAACAGAGGACTCTTGAATGTTCCAACATACGGTTGCATTGTTCGGAAACGTTTCTAAATAGTTTTTCACAGGTAATATATCAAGGGCTGTTCCTTCATTATAGTGTTTGTATGTGAATAACAATAGATATCTACGATTATTATGCAGCTGAATTTTCTTAAGCTCATTGATAGCTTCATCAACATTCTCATTATAAGAATACGATGCTGTTGATATCATGTTTCTGTCCTTTTGTCAAGACAAAGAAGTCATATTCATCAAACTCAATGTTCCTATTAGTATCTTCGTTAGTGTGAATGAAGCACAATAATGACTTTATTTCCTCATATGGGTCTGCGCCATTAAAGAATGAGAGTACTGAATAGTAATTAATATCATCGTCTATTTCCAATGACGGATTGATATTAATTATTATATTTCGTTTTGCTAACGAGTTTTTCGAAAGCACATCTGGAATATTTCCAACTCCTTCCGCAGAAGATACGAGTACAATATTCATCGATTGCCACTCCTTCTCTTCTTGACCGTAAACTCCTTCAGTCTTAAGTCTTTCAATGATTTTGCTGCTTGCATCGTCTGTTGCGATCAAACGCACGGAGTCAAATAATATATTTTCCATTCTAATTCTATTTAATTAAGTAAATGTTGATATCTAAAATTCCAAATGTGCTAATCGTAACCGTGTCAACTTATATAGAGATTCATCTATATAATTGCTTGTTAGATTGAATCTAATATAAGTATTAAGATAGACTATCGCAAGTATTTTGTGTAAACTATATCCTTCCAATTTTTAAGGTGAACTATAGTTTTTAGTGATAAATATACTCATTAAATAGAATTTTAATCATTGACTGCTTGATAAAAATATATATTTTAATTCAGATTCAGATTTACCAATCTCTTGGATGAATATTTCCCAATTATCAGAAACCTGTGGAATTTTTAATGGTATAATAGAAAGAATACCTCCTGAACTTTCTTTATATTCCAAACCTCTACCAGCAAGTTTGAATTTTGTTGTTTTTTTGTTGGAATCATCAGGGTAGATACACCCCCCATAAGGTACATTCATGCAATACATATAGGAAATGACTTGGTATAAATCATCTCTTCTAACATCTCCATTCATATGTTTGTATTTTGCGTCAAGAATATAATCTTCACTATAGAAGTCTGGGTAGATCAGTCTGCTATTTTTATCGAAGTTATCTTCAAACATTCTTATTCCACCAATCCCTTCCTTATTGCGCGGATGACTAAATCCTAAATCAGAAAAAATCGTATTTAGGTATTCCTCCCACAGCCAAGATCCATCAAACAACACTCCATAAACTTTATCTTGATTCTTACCATATTTGAGAGACTCATGTCTGAGTATTCTTACACAAAGTTGTTGAAGTTCCCTGTAATTTAGAAAGTATGGATGTACTTTTGGTCTTAAATTTTCGTTTAACACACCTTCTCTGTCTCGTTTATTATATGATGGAGTAGCTATAACAATTTTGGAAACATAATCAATTGTCTCCTGATCATTATTCAATATTTCAGCTCCAAAAGGATGATGTTTGATACATTCTATAGTATGCCTTATTAATTGAGTAAGCGAATTGTCATAACTATGTTCACGCGAGCTATAACTCACACCTCCTTTGAAAGGAATATCATTCTTAATGAAACGTGGTACATTTATAGTACCTTTTATGTGAGTATCATCATACTGTTTACGCCTATATTCCTTGTACATCCCCTGTGACAATGCTTTTTTCAGCATATAGGGGAAAAAAAATAGGAGAAAGTCTAAAATATTGTCATCTTGATTGGTAAAATGCTCTAGGCGAAATATATTGATAGACAATACTTTTTGTAACATATAGTAAAGGAAGTAGTCTTTCCCGTTTTCGTCAACTTGCCCATTACTTTTTTTGTGGGTAAATCTAGAATGTATACTTAAAGATGTGTTATTAACACCTACAAATCCCATAAGATTTCCTGTATGTACCATTAAAGAAAGGCACTCGCAATCATAGCTAAATCTATAGTCAGATGTAGTTAAAATCGATAAATCACATATGGCATCATTTAAATCGTAAAAGGAATGAGGGTAAATCAATAACTCTGGTTCATCCTTTAACTGATCAATTTTGGCAATTTGTAAAACATCAGGAACATTTTCTCCTTCAATCAGGCATCCTTCAATGCAATTGTCTGTTAGATGAATTGTATTATTCATTTAGCGTATTATAATTCCCTATAATTAATATTATCTTTATCGTCTATATCATATTTGTCAATCATATTAAAGGCTCTTTCAAGCTTGGTCAATTGTTCGCCAGAATCTCTAATGCCACGAAGATATTCAAATAAAAGGCCATAAATATGATTATTCCATAGTTCCTCCCATGAGTTCTTTAAATCACTAGAACCGTCCAGATATTTTTCTAGCTTTAAAAAATATGCAGGGCCTATCTGGTAGGCACTTGAAAGGCCACGTATTGTAAGAATGCACCGATTGAGATTAGACATGCGTTTATGTATTTCGTCAGAGTAATCAGCAAGTTTTTCGTTTTCCTCAATCATGCAAAAACGATCCTCGGATGTAACTTCATGGAAAGCAAAGCGACGTCTCATAGCAAAGTCCATACTCTCAACGCTACGGTCTATATCATTCATTGTTCCTATTATATATACATTATCAGGTATGTAAAAAAAATCAGAATCACCATATGTACATTGAGATGGGGCAATAGAATTCTTCCATAGGTTATTATACTGTGTCTTCACCTGCCCCTTTTGGCCTCTATAACCAGGATCAATACAGAAAAACAATTCACCAAATATTTTTGATAATTCGCCGCGATTAATTTCGTCAATTACAAAAACATACTTTGGAGCATTCGTTTTATCAGTAGCCTTATTGTATGCCTCCAATGCATTTCTGCAGAATGACATAAAAATACCATCCTCTCTTCTGAAAGACACATTACCGTTCCCATCGTCAATGGGTCGTAATCCTTCTACAAAATCCGTGTAGTCAAAGGATGGATGGAATTGAATAAAGGCACATTGTTTGTTCATAGCGTCCTTTTCTGGTGGCGTTGCAGTATCTTCATTGTAGGTTTTTCCTAATATTATCTGAGCTGCGATCTGCTTTGCAAGATAAGATTTACCTGTGCCAGGGGCACCTGTTAGAATCAGGTTATAATTGGATAAAAGTGTTTTTTTGTAAGTTAAGATCATGGCTGTTTTTTTATTTTCTTTTAATAATTCTATGAAATTCTTTTTGGACTCTTTTTGGCGATTAGGGAGATCTTCTAGCAAAGCTTGCAATTTTTGATTGCATTCTTCTAGTTGAATAGATACGTTATGATTCGCTTTGTATTTATCCCAATTATCACTAATATATTCTACTAACAGCTGAGGGCTATTACAATTTTCTATTCCATGCACCCCTTGACCTCCTTGACCTTTTATTGATTTGTCATAACAAAAATCTTCCCAGTCAATCCAATTTACAGGAAAAATACAGTTTTTATAGTGCTCAATTTCATGGGAATAATAATAGACATGTTTTTCAGGAATCTCAGCTATACCTTTGACGCTATTACCTTCAAAAGCAAGAATGATATCATGAGGTTTTATTTCTGACATTATTTGTCTGAATGCATTTTTTCCAGCTTTATTCCAATCTGATACAAGTTCAATATAATTCCACAATTCTTTGGAATTATGGAACATAAATGACAGGTCCCCAAACTCGTTCCATCCTTGAGATACAACATGGTTTGCTTTAAGCTCTGAAAATGACGTCCATTCAAGTCCACATCCAATTTTTTTGATATTCATATTATATTTTTAATAATGTTTTATTTACACCGTGTTTTGAAATATGCATTAGTGAACTTTTATAAATTATAAAATTCACCCTCTTCGACATCAGCCAGTTCTTGCTTTACTTCATATAAAACAACAGATTTTTCTTCTGTTTCACGGAGTTCTACATATTTTGTAAAAGCAGATACTTCATTTTGGAATCTTGCAGATGCTAAATAAACAAAAGCTCTAGTATCTTCGATGGAAAAATGACCATATATTTGTTCCTGCAACTCATTTATATCCTTCGACGCTGCTTCAATTTCATAGTTGTTATAGCCAAGAGCCATGATAGCTGTTAGCCAATGAATTATCATGGTTTCATTCGAATTTATAGTATCGATAGTACCTTTGCCAATAAGACGTTTCCTTAAACTCTCATTAATAAGTTCCTTAACTTGTTCTTCTAATTTTTCCATTTGGTTATTATTTATTTTGTTTTACAATATTATAATGCAATGGTTGCGTATGCCTAAGCATTAGTAATGCATAGTGATAGTTGTTTTTAAAGTTATAACCATATTGTACTGTAGTTATGTCGAATTTGTGAAAAGCCTTTTTCATTGGTATTTTTCCCATGTTTTTTTAGTTTAATACTATATAAATAGTGCATAATGCAAGGGCAAGTGACATGACTATATCCGATTGTTTGCGATATTTGCTAAAGAAGTGGTTTAAATACGTGCCGATATACACATAAACAAGATTGGCTCCGGGACCGGCAATAAGTAACATTGCTGATACAACTAGCAGGTCGAAGAGTTTGTTAGAGTAGGGAAGTACAAACGAACTGAAGCACGTAAGGTCAAACAATAGAATCTTTGCATTCGTCATTTGTACAATGAAACCACTCCAGAATGTGCAATCTCTATTGTCTTTCTTGGTCTGTCCACTTGTATGATATATCTTCCAGCCCAACCACATGATGTAGGCTGCGCCGAGATACTTCACATATCCAATATATGAACCAAGTACTGTACCTAATAAATGAGTGAGTAAAGCTAGAATAACTATAGCCATAGAGAATCCAACAAGCAGCCCCAACCACATGTTAAGTACTCTTCGTTTTCCATGTCTGATAGACATTGAAAGTGCATATATGTTAGCTGGACCAGGTGTATATCCCACTACAAGGATTGCCATCAGTAATGTCGGTAGTAAACTTATTGGCATATTCCTAATGATTTACTCACCCTTAGTTAGTATAGATTTGTATTGTTTCTTATGATGTTTATACCATAGTTGTGCGTATGAGCAAACAGGCTTTATTTTTAGTTTATGATGTATTGCATAATCCGTTGCAGACTGAACTAGAATGCCGTCAATACCTTTTTTTTCAAATCCTTTAATAACTTGGGTATGCTCTATTGAAAGCAAACTATCTGTTATGTTAAAGTTTATCTGTCCAACTTGTACTTCTCCCTCAAAGGCTTGAACTTCCCCTCTATCGTTATTTCGAATTATCTTTGTTTTCATGTTTTGTCTTTTAGTTTCGGCGAAGTTACCAAAAAATAAAATGATGGCAAAGTAAATGATAATTTATTTATAATATTGTTTATTTCAATGCAACTGAGATATAGTATTCTGTATATTTTTTCATGATGCTATCAAAAAACCAGTAGCAATCATTTGCAATATAAAATATTTCAGTAACTTTGTCCTCACTGGTCATAGCGAACTTGATTTGTAATCTATTATTGTTCAATATAATTAAGTTGCTACTTTTTCGCTGATCATCTACTTTTAAGTACTTATAATTCATTGAAATAAAGTTATTTATGAAAACAATGCCAGCAGTATTTGTAGGTCATGGTAGTCCGATGATTGCTATTGATGACAATAATATCACTCGCAAAATGAGTGAAATCGGGATGCAGATTATTCGTGATTATAGTCAACCTAAAGCTATATTGGTTATTTCTGCTCATTGGTATAAGAACCGTACCCTTATTCAAAAGACAGAGAATCCTCAGCAGATATTTGATATGTATGGATTTCCTAAGGCACTCTACGAAGTGAAATATCAGCCAAAGGGATGTTCCGAACTAAGTGATGCAATCCTAGCGATGAAAGGCATAGGCGCAGAGGTAGATAATACTTGGGGTCTTGATCATGGTACGTGGTCTCCTTTTGTACACATGTTCCCCGAAGCAAAAATTCCAATTGTTCAACTATCTGTGAATGGAGTGCTCACGCCAAAGCAATGTTATGAAATTGGCAAGCAACTTGCTCCACTTCGCAAGCAAGGTTATCTTATCGTAGGTAGTGGTAATGTGGTGCACAATCTTCGTCTTGTCAACTGGGATAGTAATCATGGAAGTCCTGAAGCTATAGCATTCAATGATTACATTACTGAAGCTGTAGAACATCGTGATGACGAGAAGGTTATAAACTTTACGCTTCACAAGAATTCTCGTTATTCAGTACCTACATCTGATCATTTCCTACCATTGTTATATGTTCTTGGCGCAAGCGATGGCAAGAAGATAACGACGTTTAATAATCATTGTGAACTAGACTCTATGGCAATGACAAGTTATCTTATTGAGGAATAATCTCAATAGATGTTTTTGGTAGACGTCTGTTTGAAACTATATCGGTATTATTTTATAAGAAATGAAACTAGATCAAGCAACAATAAATGATTTTGAGTCAGTCATCAAATTTTATGATGATGTGACTCAGCGTACTCCAAAGATGGATACCTATGCTCGTTGGAAGAAAGGTCAACATCCTACAGAAGAAGGCATCAAAGCTTATATTGAAGAAGAAAGTATGTATCTGTACAAAAAGAATGATGCTATTGTTGGCGCTGTGGCTTTAACAATGTATCAAGGTGCGGATTATCACGCAATTGAGTGGTCTAAGCAAGTAAAAGATAATGAGGCAGCAGTGATACATATCCTTGCTGTCAGTCCTGATTATCAAGGTGCTGGTTTGGGTACGGAAATGATTCGCAAGGCTATTAGTATCTCCATCGACTCTGGTATGAAATCAGTTCGTTTGGATGCTCTTGCATCTAATACCCCTGCTCATAAAATTTATGAACGTATTGGTTTTGAGTATCGTGGCAAACAACATCTATATGCAGAAAATACAGGTTGGACAGACTTCTTTTTCTTTGAATTAACCAAGTAAATAAGTAGCTGAAATAAGAAAAAATTGAGAAGTTATTATCTCAAATGAATAATGATAAAAACAGATTATGAATATATTAGT
>Ga0065701_1000201_pt1 | contig 14244 bp, 13 predicted proteins | sample Biomet1_FD_59088 | JGI IMG/M metagenome (GOLD analysis project Ga0065701, IMG submission 59088) | Microbial communities from bioreactor (seeded with anoxic lake sediment) at LBNL, California, USA - Biofuel metagenome 1 version 3... | ecosystem: Engineered > Bioreactor > Anaerobic > Unclassified ...
CATCAATCTGTACTTGAATATACTTAAACCAAAATTGCAAAACCATTAAATATATTAATCTTTTTTGCTGTCCCTATTAGCACAAAACGACTGCAAGAACAACGTATAATCTGATGATTGAATTGCTAAAAAAATAATATATGCGATATAAGAATTGTGACAATGGTTGAGGTAATGATTTGTTAGAACAATGAGAACAAACAATATTGCATTACAAAACTGTGCAACCGACTTGGAGTTACTTAGCAATTATATGAATAAACAAATAGAAAAGTTAAGAGAATGAACACTTTATACATTATAGGAAATGGGTTCGACTTGCATCATCAGGTAAAGTCAAATTATCATGATTTCAAGAAATATCTGGAACAAAATCATAGTGAATTATTAGAAATAATGGGCAACTATTATGACATAAGTAATGATTCGATGCTGTGGTGGCAATTTGAAAATGGTCTAAAAGATTTTGACTCATCTGAACTTGAATCTGAATTTGCAGAACATTTGCCAAACTATGCGAGTGATGATTTTCGGGATAGAGACAGGTATGATTTAGAGATATATATTGAAAATGAGTTAAGCCCATTTAGAAAGGAACTTCAAATAGCATTTAATAATTGGATTTTATCGTTAGAGCAACCTTTAATTCGCAAGAAGATTGCATTCGACAATAATTCTTTTTTTTTAACATTTAACCATACAGATACTCTTGAAAGAATATACAATATAAAAAGAGATCAGATTTTGTATATTCACAATAAATCCGAGAATAATGGCAACGATTTAATTTTTGGGCATAGTTGGTATCCTGGCGAATGGGCAAAACAGAGAGAAACAAAGATGCCAGAAGGCCTTACAGAAGAGGAACAAGACTCTTGGAGGCAAGAACAAGCTGATCATTACGACTATTCAATTATGCGTGGTTATGAAGCAATAGACTTTTTTTTTACTTCAATTTATAAAGACTGTAGAACTATTATAGAATCAAACAAAGCTTTTTTCAAAGCTCTTAAAAATATTAGGTGTATAAACATTATTGGACATTCCTTATCGATTGTTGATAAACCATATTTTGAAGAAGTCATCAAGCACATCGATAAAGATAATAGCAAGTGGATGGCTAGTTATTACTCAAACAATGATAAAGTCAAACATTTAGAGTTCATACACTCTTTAGGAATAGATTTTAATTGTATTACTATATATAAGTTACCAGAGGTTAAGCGACCTATACAAACAACGTTCTTTTAAGAAAAAATTAATATTTATGGAACACACTATATTATATGGAAATGGTTTAAATATGCTTGGAACAAAAAAGGTTTCCTGGAATAATTTACTTATAGACTTAAGCAAACTATCAGGATACGAACTAACAATTGGCAATAAACCATATACTATGGTTTATGAAGAACTTTTACTTGGTGGTTCTCTCTCTGAAACGGATATTAAAAATGATATTATATCAAAACTTAAAGAATCCATTCCAAATGAATTTTATAAGATAATGAGAGACTTGAATCTAAAGAATTATCTAACGACTAATTACGAATTCAATCTTGAGAGTAGTTTTAGAGAAATTAATTGTAGCTATAAAAACAATAAATTAGAGGATATTTACAGCATAAGAACTTGTCTTGATGTCGAATCTAATAATAGCTCAAAATCTAAAGTATGGCATTTACATGGTGATATTGATAGAGCAAAATCTATTTCTTTGGGATTAAATCACTATTGTGGAACTATTGGCAAAATGGATGGTTATTTTAAAGGGACTTATGAGTATACTTTAAACGGGAAAAAAGTAAAACTAGATGCTTTGTCGAAAAAGCTCAGAAGGGAAGTCCAGCATGATGGAATTTCTTGGATTGAATTGTTTTTTACTACCAACATTCATATTGTTGGGCTATCATTAGATTACTCAGAAACAGACTTATGGTGGCTTTTGAATAGACGAGCGCGTCCACTCAATTTCAACACTAATGATATAAAAAACGAAATTATATATTACGATACAGAGATTAACGAGACTAAAGCCTCTGATAAGAAACAACTACTTGAGGCTTTTAATGTTAAATATATTCACATCCCCGTAGATAACGGGAAGTGGGATGAAGCATATATGAGGATATTTGAGATGATAGAGCATAGCAAAATAAGTAAGTAGATTATGATTAGCAACGAAAAATTTAAAAACTATATACAGTCAGCCAATATTAATTTTCTTATCGGCTCAGGTCTTTCAAGACCTTACCTAAGTACCCTTGGTAATATAGAATCTTACCTAACCGAATTAAACGAATCCAAGGTAGATGAAAAGCTAAAGATCATTATAGAGGCATCTTTGTACAAGATGTATTTTGATGATGTTATTTACCCCAATCATCCCGAAATGATAGATAAAGATGAGTTAATTGGATATTACGAATCAACAATTGAACAATATTCAAAATTTCTCAATATTTGGAATGAAATAATTGCTCGCAGATGCAGTAATATACTCAATAAACAAATCAATGTATTCTCAACTAATATAGATTTATTTATGGAGCGAGCTGCAGAACAAACACGTGTAGAATTTAATGATGGGTTTAGAGGCCGAATATCTCCCAAGTTTGATGAGGGTAACTTCTTGAAATCATACTCAAAGGTAAGTTCTCACTACCAAAATACCTCAGAAGTACCCGTATTCAATCTTTTTAAAATACACGGTTCGATTGATTGGAATAGTGATGATAATAACATTGATGTATCCTGTGATTCTAAATTAGATCTTGTATCTCACATAATGGATGTACTAAATAAGATTGACAAGAAATGGTTTATAAAAATAGCTGACGATAAAGCTACTATTGACAGTTTAGAGAAAAAGGCTAAAGCAATAATTTATGATAACGAAGATTTTACAAAAGAAATTTTTAAAGAGTTTTTTGATGAATATGACAAACTTGTAATCGTAAATCCGACGAAGAGAAAATTTAAAGAAACTGTTTTAGATCTTCATTTTTATGAATTGATGCGAATGCTTTCCAATGCTATGGAAAAGGAAAATAGTATACTGTTTGTACAAGGTTTTTCTTTTGCTGATGAACATATTGCTAAAATTGCATTGAGAGCTGCCGATACAAATCCCACATTAATAATTCTAGTTTTTGCTCACAAGAGTGATGAAGTTAGTGGATATTGGGATAAACTCAAACTAAGTGATGGTAAATCCAAAAATAACAATATTTGGATCGTTTCGCCTGATGAATATATCAAAGCTAACTCTGAAGGAAAAGATGATGAGCAGATTGTAAAGTTAAAAGAATTATTTAAAGCTTTTGATTTTAGAACTATAAACTTAGCTTATGAAAGCATAGGCAAAATGATACCTATTCGAAGTTATGGAAAATAGTATATCTGAAATAATACTCAAAAACTCTATATTTAGAATAGGGAAAGTGTTTTCTGTTGACGGAAGAGAAATTCGGATAAAAATAGATAAAAAGAAAAATCTATCCCATCTGATATACAAGGGGACAATCATTAAGAATGTTTCTGTGGGTAGTTATTTAAAAATAGCAAAAGGCTTCACCTGCATAATTGTAAAAGTAGATGGCGAATACATTAGAGAAGATCAGATTACAGACAACAGTTATATTAGCCATGATGCTACAATAGAGCGCATTATTAAAGTTCAATTACTCGGTTTTATTGAGAATGGGAAGTATACAAAAGGGATAAAAGAGTTGCCATTGATTGACAATGAATGCTTTCTTTTAGATGATGATGAGTTTGATTTAATTCATCAATTTGCTTCATCAAATGATGCAACTATTTCTATTGGGCACCTAGCATTAGATGAAAGGCAAGAAATCAGTTTAGGAGTAAATGCCCTATTCTCAAGTCATATTGGCATATTCGGTAATACTGGAAGTGGTAAATCGTATACATTAGCAAAATTGTATCGTCAATTATTTAAGAAATTTGATGAACAAAAAGCATTTAAAAAAAATGCACATTTTCTGCTATTTGATTTTAATGGGGAGTATTCCGATGAAAACGTTATTATTGAGAATAAACAGGTCTATAAACTTTCTACTAAAACAGAAGAAGGGGGAGATAAATTGCCTATTGCTGAAAATGACTTATTAAAGCCAGAGATATTTCATATTATTGCTAATGCAACAGAAAAAACACAGCAACCATTTATTGATAGAACTTTATCACTTTATAAAAATATCAAGAGTAATGCCGAACGCTCATTAGAGTACTATAAAAACATATTGAAAAAGCAAATTATCGAGGTATTATGTATGGCAGATAAGACGAAAGCTTTTTTGCTACTTGATTATATCGAACAAATCCTGCCTCGAAATATAATTGACAATGTTGATGTTGGTTTAAAAAATGATTTTACATGGAATCCTAATAAACAACATTTTTATATTGGTAACTATAATGAATTTAATATATGTAGCGAAAATAAAGAACTCATAAAAAATTTGCAAATATATAAACAAGTTGATTTATTTGAGTTTAAGGCTAATTTTATTGAGCTGTTTATTTCTTTTTTGTACTTACAATTAATATTGGATGTTATTAACAATAGAGCTGTTAACGAGCATATAGCACCTGCAATTAACAAATTAAAGAGTATACAAAAGGAATTTGAAAAAGTATTTTCAATTAATAATGATATCAATAATTTTTGGAATAAAAAATATTATTGTGTTGTTGACATGAATGAATTAAATACAAAAATGAAAAAACTTGTTCCAATGCTCTTGTCGTATAAATTATACTCCGAGCATAAGAGTACTAAAAAAGGACAAGCATCTAAGTCATTAAATATCATAATCGATGAAGCTCACAACATACTATCATATGATTCTCAACGTGAAAGCGATTCCTGGAAAGATTTCCGGCTTGAGACATTTGAAGAGATAATAAAGGAAGGTCGAAAATTTGGTGTGTTTTTAACTATTGCTAGTCAACGACCATCAGATATTTCACCAACAATAATATCCCAGTTACATAATTTTATCATACATCGACTCGTAAATAACAGAGATTTGGAAATGATAGAGAAGAATATATCTTACTTAGACAAATTATCGGTAGAGTCATTACCTATATTATCAACTGGCACTTGTGTTTTATCAGGAGTTATGGCTCAAATGCCAGTGATAATAAAAGTTAACCTTATAGAAGAAAAATATAAACCTCAAAATGAGACAATAAAGCTTATCGACAATTGGATTGACAAGATTAAATAAAATACGTTCACTATTCAAAGAACCTATTTTTATCTTATCAAAATAGATAGTTTTGGATCGGATTTTATTCGTTCAATTTCTTTATGAACAATTTCTGAAATATCAGCCTTAATCTGTTTATAATTGGCATCAATGGTCTGTCTCATAATATCATTACCATCAGCATCAATGAATGATACTATATTGGGGATTCTCTGATAGGCTTTGGTCTCTGTCGAAACTTTAACATTATCCACCATAATTTCTGCATGGAAAATCTTCTGTTCGATACGCTCGTCAAAGTTGTCGGATACAGCACCAACAAACATTCCCTGAGTAAGATTTGAAATCTTGCTAGCCGGAATCAAACTATCCATTTGAGTAGAAATGGAAGTGGATTTATCATTACGGTTAATAGTCATAGACTGCCGTTTTTGAAGCACTTTACCAAAACGTTCAGAGAGTGTTTTGGCTGTATCACCAACCACTTGTCCACTGAATATATTGCCTACTGTATTTTGAATTACTTTGCTCTCCTTATCCCCATAATCGCGTGTGAGCTGACTATAATCCTGAAAGCCTAAACAGACAGCCACTTTATTACTTCGAGCTGTAGCTATCAAATTGTCTAACCCACGAAAATAGATTGTCGGCAACTCATCAATTATCACCGAACTTTTCAACTGATCTTTCTTGTTTATCAGTTTCACTATACGGGAGTTGTACAATCCTAATGCAGCTGAATAGATATTCTGACGGTCGGGATTATTACCGACACAAAGGATCTTCGGCTCTTTTGGATTATTGATATCCAAAGAAAAATCATCCCCACTCATAACCCAATAAAGCTGTGGCGAAATCATTCTTGAAAGTGGAATTTTAGCCGAAGCTATTTGTCCCTGCAACTGATCGGCTGCTCCGCCATGCCAAGCATCCATAAAGGGTGAAAGGTAATTTTCCAATTCAGAATAAGAAGTAAGAATTGGGAATATATCCTCATATCGCTTGCAAAGAAACTCAATGGCATGAGGAAAGGTACAATACTTGCCATTCTCATATATTTTCAAATACCAAATTATGGATGCCAATAGAATAATCGGTGATTCCACAAAGAAATCACCCTGTTTCTGAATCCACGTTTTATTCAGGTTTAACATAATCGTATAGGCACTCTCGTAAGCATCTGAAATGTCCGTCATAAATTCTGGATTGATAGGATTACATCGGTGACTACGTCGTGGATCATCAAAATTTATCACATAAAATTTAGGCACCACTTTATAGGCTTCCTGATGTTTCAAGAGATGGTTATAAGCTATAGTTGAAAGGTCATCAAACTTGAAATCATAGATATACATAGAAAAGCCCTTTTCGATTTGCTGTTTGATATAATTATTCACCACTGCATAAGATTTTCCCGAACCGGGTGTACCAAGTACAATGGTTGCGCGGAAAGGATTCACCACATTTATCCATCCGTCATTCCACTTCTTCTTATAATAGAACCGTGTAGGCAGATTAACGGAATATTCATTCTCCATCAATCTGGTCTCCTGCATAAACGATTCGTTTTCTACGTTGAAAACATCGTCCATCAAATTGTTCTTCAGAAGTCGGCTCATGTAAAGTCCAGCCATCAACAGACAGATATAACCTACAGCCATTGTAAATATGTACAATGCAGCGTTAGCAATAAGTGGTAATGGCAGAGCCAAGATCCACCAGTTTAAAAAGAAAAAAACGAAGCCTGTTCCCATATACATCCAAATCTTACTCCACGTTATTTTCTCCTCCTTCACCCCTTTTGTTCCCAAGCAGGATAATCCTAATAGCAGAATGACAAAGAGTTTAGTCCAGACAATGGAGCTGAACAGTCCAGAAGTCCGTTGAAAATTCATCAAAATCTTATCCACTACTCCGATATGAACGCCCCACATACGAATTGCCTCATAACAAAACCAATAGATATTCATCACTACAAATAATATACTTACGGCACGCATAAAATCCATAATTTTAGCGAGTGCCCTTAAATCATCTTCCTGTTGCATGTAGCTTTATTTTTAGTTGTTACATTTTTCGTCCTTTTCTCTTTTTCTTCTGCATCCGTCTTCGGAACTGCTCCTCTTCTGGGTCTGTACCGTGATTCTCCATAGAGAAAAGGTCAAAAGCCCCGTCTAATAAACCATCGTCGTGAAAANACTCTTGCAAGGANNCNTCCTGTAAAACAACAGCATCCGTTGGAATATCTTTGGATGGTACAGGAATATTNTTAAACCGTTCTTCAAAAGCGTTTGCAGAGAATTCCTTGCCTAATCGGGAACCATTAAACACACAACTGTTATTGTGGTCAATAAAAGTTACTCCATAAATGCGNCTGCTATCATTCTCCCGAAACAGAACATCAATACNNTGTTGGGAAAGTTCCTTTTCAAANCTTTTTCTATCCGAATTATTACGTAAAGCNCCACAGATGCGCTGCCGTGTNTGTTCCATAAGTCGTTTGTCTTTTAGCTCATTTTTAGAGTTTTCAAGCTTTTTCATTTATAGCATTATAACCAACTAATTTCCCAAAGAGTGATGATTTAAGTGGATTGCCNATCTTATTCCCTCTACCATCGGTGGCGGAATANACNAGCCCGCAATATGCACGCCCACGAACTTCACCTTTGACCTCNTCTACATTTACATTATAAAGTGAAAGAAGTGCCCGGTATTCATTGAAGCTTTGAAATCGGTAACGGACTGCCAGCGGTTTTATCACATTAGCTATCTGTGTTTTGATATTTCCATTATCTGCATTTACCTTCTTAAAGTCAAACACTTGTGTCTGTCTCTTTTTCTCGGCTGTATGTAATCCATATTTATCTTCCAGTTCGCGGGTGATATTCTTACTCTTGTAAAAGTTGTTACTGTCATCTATCTTTTTTCCTGTTTCATCTACCCGAAGTGATACNATATGTATATGATGCCTTTCTATATCCTCGTGTTTGTACACCATGTAAGGTTGATTCCCGTATCCCATTTTCTGCATATATTCTTCTGCNATNGCAGTGAGCTGGCTGTCCGTAAGTACATCATCCGGATGCGGATTTAGTGAAATATGAAGAATCGGTTTTTCGGTCTTGATGTCTTTAGGCAGCTGTCGGTTAAAATCTTCCACACAGGAATGAATATCAAAACGACCATCCTCCCGTTCCGCCATTTTGTTGGAACAAAGTACCCGCCCCTCCCCCTCGTCAATCTTGTTCTGATTGTAAGCGAGTGCTCCGAACAATGAACTTCCTACACTGATTTTTGCAACCATTTTGTTTCAAATGCTTTGGTTAGTTCTATTATCTTCTGATTCGTCTCCACCAGTTCTACTGTTAGTCTCTCCAATTTATAGAGAAAAGCCAGTGCCTTTTTCTCGCTAAAATTACTATGCAGTTCTTTCACCACTTGATTATAATTGACGCCAACACTTCTAAACTGACCATACAAAGTGGTCAAACGAGTGTAGTAATCTACCGCATTTTTGTCGATTTTGATCACCTTGAACTCTTCATTAAAAATACGTGCAACGATAAAATGTGCCTTCGTTTGCATTCCTGATTGCTCAAAAAGCGATAGAAAGCGGGTATTTTCTACTGCATTGAGCCGTACGGTGTAGCGAAATACAGCCGGGTCGCTTTTAGGGATTCTCCCCCCTTTGTTCCTAAATGGAACATTTTCTAATTCTTTTTCATTCTAANTGGATTTTAGTGGTTACAGGTTCTGCTCTTACGGAGCCATTCATCGAAACTTTCTTCTNAAGAACACCAACTTCGGCGGTGTTCTGCCCTCCGCTAAGGAGCAAGGGTTTTGAGATGCCGAAAGAATTTCGAGCGGCTCAGAACATACCTTGCTATTTGCTCAGCGCAAATAAAATCCGTCTTCGAGACGGATAGCGTTAGAAAAGTTGGAACGAATGAAAGCCCCTAGATACAGTAACCTGTCTNTAGGGCAAAGTTAGCAGGTATCAGAATGCTGTACTATAGCGTNCTATGTGCCAGATGGAGCCAAATNGAGCCAAGTGAAGCCACCTTTGNAAAGCTGTTNTATTTATCTATTTATTTGCAATGAAATTAGTTCGCAGACAGACATAAAAGCTGGTTAGTTTGAGTACTTACAGGCTTGTCTGTTGATTGTCTAATATTCAAGCCTATTAGTTGTCTATCTAGCATTTTAGGTAGAAAGCTAATCATATAGTTAACAAGCTAACCAGTTAACAGACTAACAAATTAGATAATTTGATAATCAGCTGGCAGACATACAAATAAGATTTATTATAAGAAAACAAGTATTTAAACAAACAAGTAAAAATTAAAACAATGAAAAAAGAACCTTTATTCGTAGCCTTTTCGACTCAGAAAGGCGGAGTTGGCAAAACCACCTTTACAGTACTTGCAGCCAGTTACCTTTATTACCTGAAAGGGTATAATGTTGCGGTTGTAGATTGTGATTTTCCACAATACAGCATTCAGAAGATGCGAAAACGTGATTTGGAACTGATAGAGTCTGATGAGACCTATCACCGTCTAGCTTTTGAACAGTTCTCAAAAATAGGGAAAAAGGCTTATCCCATTATCTGTGCCTCTCCGGATGGTGCCATTGATGTAGCGAATGATTTTCTGGATGAAGATGGGAATGAATATGATGTCGTATTCTTTGACTTACCCGGAACAGTGAACAGCCAAGGGGTACTGGATTCACTTGCCCGCATGGATTACATTTTTACTCCAATCATATCCGACCGTCTGGTATTGGAAAGCGGATTGTCCTTTGCTGTTTCTATGAACGAACTGCTAATTACCAATCCTGATATCAATTTGAAAGGATTACATCTCTTCTGGAATATGGTGGACGGCAGGGAAAAAACAGACTTATATACGGNCTATGAACAGACAATCAATGAGTTTGGCTTGCCCCTTTTGAAAACCTTTATCCCNGACACCAAACGATATNGAAAAGAGTTGTCNGGAGAAGGNAAACCTGTATTCCGTTCCACCATGTTCCCGGTAAACAAAAAAATGGTCTGTGGCAGTAATCTAGAAGAATTACTGATTGAAATAACACGCATCATAAAATTATAANCATATGGCAAAACAAAGAAACGGTCCAGTCATAGANGAAGAGTTTATGAAAGAAATGATTTCGCAAGGGATACCTGTAAAACGAAATCAAAACGTCAACAGAAAATGTGATAAAAGAATCTGTTTTAGAGAAAAAAGAGGAAGCACAATCAGTATCAATAGAAACAAAGAAAGAGGATAAAATGCAAAATTTTGATTCCCGCCAACGTGAGTCAAGACGAAAACGGGACACGGAAGGCTCATACATTGATACCTATTTCGACAAAGTGGACTTTTCAGATAGACAACTAACCACTATCACAAGAGATACCCATATAAAGCTAACACATATAGTAAAAATTATAGGTGGTAAAAACGGAACGATAGGTAGTTACATTGAAAATATCATAAGAAAGCATTTTGAAACTTACAAAGATGAGATAAACACTCTTTGTGAGCAGAATCTTCAAAAACCATTGTAATGACTGTTGCAATATTACTAGCTGTAATTCTTTACCAATNCTGGATAATTTACTGGCTCGGTAAAGNTCATATNTGGGGATGCAAAAAAGATACGGAGNAACAAGTGTCTGGATTATCTCCTAAAAGAGAAANACAGCACTCNATAATGGGTAAAACAAAGACTGTATTTAGCCAGATAAAGCCAAATGGAGCCAAACAAAGCCACAATGAAGAGACTAAAGATAAGGTTAATATATTTGCTTCTGAAAGAGAAAACAAACATCCTAAAAAGGTTTCCGAAGATGAATAGGAAGAGGTTTTTACCAATACTCCAATGGAGATTGATGTGGAAGCTGAGTATGAGAAAGAAGAAGTCATATCTGATGAAGAAGATATTGTTTGTTCAATGAATGGTAAAAATTTACCGATTGCGCAAGGAGTCTCTTTTGATGACATGAATCATCTTGCAAAAGTGATGAAAGATAAGAATGAGATTCCACAAGAGGTTGAAAAAGCTGTAGAAACTGCCAGAAGAATGGCAAGCACCGAGTTATTTGAAAAAATGGTGGTTTCCATATCAACTGGAGCACCATCAAGAGTGGAAGCAGCTCTTGCCAAGAATGGTCTAATAGTTAGAAAGGCTGAGAAAAAGTTTATGATACCAGAAAAGTATGAGGATTTTAATATTAATAATATTCTGTAATGGATTCAAATGAAATAACAATGAGACAAAAAGAGTAAAGATGAAAGAAATGTCACCACTAAAATCCAATCATTTAAAGTAAAACTATATTAACCGTCGTGATAGTCACCCTACTCTCACGACACAACTTAAGAATCGTTTATGAATAAAAACAATTGTTTCTATCAGCAGCAACATTGCTTATTGCATCTTCTGTCTCTGCACAGGGCAATGGTATGGCGGGTATCACTGAAGCCACTAACATGGTAACTTCTTATTTTGATCCCGCAACCAAATTAATCTATGCCATCGGAGCTGTTGTCGGTTTGATTGGCGGTGTGAAAGTATATGGCAAATTTTCCAGTGGTGACCCCGACACAAGCAAAACAGCGGCAAGCTGGTTTGGAGCTTGTATCTTCCTGATTGTAGCAGCCACTATCCTTCGTTCATTTTTCCATAATCAAAATTATGGCAGAATATTCAATCAATAAAGGGATTGGACGATCAGTTGAATTCAAAGGTTTGAAAAGTCAGTATCTTTTCATCTTTGCCGGCGGACTACTCGGTCTCTTCATTCTCTTTGTAATAATGTTTATGGCTGGTATAAACCAATGGATCTGTATAGGCTTCGGAGTAACTGCCGCATCTTTATTGGTGTGGCAGACCTTCGCTCTGAATACCAAATATGGTGAACATGGACTAATGAAACTGTCCGCAACCAAAAGCCATCCCCGCTTTATTATCAATCGCAAGCGTATCAACGGATTATTCAAGAACAAAAAGAAAAAAGAATGAGAAATATTTTAAAAGCGACCACTTTGGAAAACAAGTTTCCGCTACTTGCTGTGGAACAAGACTGTATCCTTAGTAAGGATGCCGACATTACGGTAGGTTTCAAAGTAGAGCTTCCTGAACTTTTTACGGTAACAAGTACAGAGTACGAAGCTATCCATTCAGCCTGGGTGAAAGCGGTCAAAGTATTACCGGATTATTCCATTGTACATAAACAGGACTGGTTTATCCGTGAAAACTACGAACCCAATATTCAAGGGGAGAATATGAGCTTTTTGAGCCGTTCGTTTGAAAGGCACTTCAATGAACGCCCCTATCTGAATCACACTTGCTATCTATTCCTTACTAAAACGACTAAGGAACGTAGCCGCACACAAAGCAATTTTCAATACCCTTTGCCGTGGCTTTATCATTCCCAAAGAGATTAAGNANAAGGAAGCAGTCGGTAANTTTCTNGAGGCAGTTGGACAGTTTGAGCGTATTGTAAACGATAGTGGTTTCATCAAAATGGCACGATTGACCACTGACGAGATTGTCGGGACAAAGGAAAATGCCGGTTTGGTTGAAAAGTATTTTTCCCTCTCTCAGGAAAATACCACTACGCTGAAAGATATGGCAATGGNATCCGACGAAATGAAAATCGGTGATAATATCCTTTGTCTGCACACCCTTTCCGATGTNGATGATTTACCGAGGTAAAATAGCTACTGATATGCGTTATGAGAAATTATCCACTGATAGAAGTGACTGCCGTTTGTCATTTGCTTCACCTGTAGGATTGATGCTATCTTGTAACCATATCTATAATCAATATCTTTTCATAGATAACAGCGCTGAGAATCTGAACAAGTTTGAAAAGGCTGCAAGAAATATGCACTCTCTTTCGAAATACAGTCGAAGTAACCAAATCAATAAGGAGTGGATTGAACAATATCTCAATGAATCGCACTCTTTCGGCTTAACTTCCATCCGTTGCCATTGCAATGTAATGGCATGGAGTGATAACCGGGAGGAATTGAAACACATAAAAAATGATGTGGGCAGTCAGCTGGCATTGATGGAATGTAAACCAAGACACAATACGGTGGATACNCCGACTCTTTATTGGGCAGGTATTCCGGGTAATGAAGCAGATTTTCCCAGTGAAGAGAGTTTCTATACATTCATAGAACAGGCTCTTTGTTTCTTCACAGAAGAGACTAATTATAAAAGTTCTGTTTCACCTTTCGGTATTAAGATGGTAGATAGATTGACGGGGAAGCCACTGCACGTAGATATTTCGGATTTACCGATGAAGAAGGGTATCATTACCAACCGAAATAAATTTATACTAGGTCCTTCGGGTAGTGGAAAGTCTTTTTTCACAAACCACATGGTGCGACAGTATCACGAACAGGGTTCACATGTGTTGCTAGTGGACACTGGTAACAGTTATTTGGGATTGTGTGAGATGATAAACCGGAAGACCAAAGGTGAAGACGGAGTCTATTTTACATATACAGAACAGAATCCAATAGCCTTCAATCCTTTCTATACAGATGATGGTGTGTATGATATTGAAAAGCGGGAAAGTATAAAGACGCTTATTCTGACTTTGTGGAAACGGGATAATGAGGCACCTACACGAGCGGAAGAGGTAGCACTCTCCAATGCCGTATCGCTCTATATTGAGAAGATAAAGGCGAAAGAGGTGGAACCGAGTTTCAATACTTTCTATGAATATGTAAAGACTGAATATAAGAAAGTATTGGATGAAAAGAACGTGAGGGAAAAAGACTTTGACCATGCCAATTTTCTGAATGTACTTGAACCATATTACAGAGGTGGTGAATATGATTATCTGCTTAACTCAGACAAGCAGATGGATTTGCTCAACAAGCGATTTATTGTATTTGAGCTCGATAATATAAAAGATCATCCCATCCTGTTCCCAATTGTAACCATCATCATTATGGAGGTTTTTATCAACAAGATG
>Ga0065701_1012750_pt1 | contig 14170 bp, 8 predicted proteins | sample Biomet1_FD_59088 | JGI IMG/M metagenome (GOLD analysis project Ga0065701, IMG submission 59088) | Microbial communities from bioreactor (seeded with anoxic lake sediment) at LBNL, California, USA - Biofuel metagenome 1 version 3... | ecosystem: Engineered > Bioreactor > Anaerobic > Unclassified ...
TATTTAGTCCTTAGTATCTTTCTTTCTTTTCTTCCATAACTGATAACTATTGATGATATTTTGCCACAAAACATACGATGCTGGTCCTACTGAAGCGATAGGATTTAAATAAACTTGTGCCATCCAAATAGCAAGAATCGTATTCTTCTGACCAAGAGCCTGACCGCCGGAAATACGGTTATTATAATGCCCGCCAATATTCTTTCCTACAAAAAACTGCAAACAACAAACTATTAATCCAGATGCAGCAATCATTAGCTCATTAGTATAATTGGGGTTTTCCTGATTAACTAAAAAAGCAATAGTTTTGCCCGTTACAATAGCCAGAGCAAGAACCCAAAGATAGAAAGAAGCCAAATGCATACTGACCATCTTACTGTGAATATAAGGAAGCTTCACTTGGATAAACCAAGCACAAACGAAGGGAAGAATCAACAACGGTATCACCTGTTTGCATATATAGAAAAAGGAATGAAAGAAAGGAAGCGAGCTGTTAGTTCCCATCAATGAAAATATAAAGGGAGCAGCAATAGCAACAACAACGTTAGATAGTAATGTATATGTAGTGAGGCAAGATACACTTCCTCCAAGCATACCTGTAATAACAGCAGCAGATGTGGCAGTAGGTGCAAGTACACAAATCATAGTTCCTTCAGCAACAGTTGGATTGAAAGTGGCAATAGCAAGATATATCAAAATGCTGCCCAACAATTGAATGGCTATAAGCCAGAAGTGAAGTCGTTCAAACCTCAGTTGATGAGGAGAAACTTTGCAAAAAGTAAAAAGTAACATCACAAAAATTAATGCGGGAGTGAAAGGGGCCAGCAAGGAAAAAAACTGGTATCCAAGTGCGCCAAAAAGCATGGCTAGAGGCAAAGCCCAATTCTTTAAGAACTTCAACATGAGTATATTCTTTATAATTCGGATGCAAAGTAACGGCGAAATAAAGAAATATGCTACCTTTGACCCCGATTTTTTAATTTAATTTTATTTTAATGAAAAAAAACAAGTTTACAGAACGACGAGCTGCCCGATGGAAGCAATTCAATCACAAGTCGTATGCTGTATTCTGTAGTTTGAAAAAGGAAGTCAACATTGGTGTTCTGGCAATTACAACTCTTGCCTTTGCCAATATAGAATGTGTTTCGGCACAATCTGAGACTTCTCATCAACCAAAAGAATACAAGCTCGACGAGATTGAAGTAACCGGCAGCCGTGTACCACTCACCTTAGGCGAAGCGGCGAGAATTGTAACTGTACTTTCCCGCGAGGATATTCAAGCGGCGGCGGTACAAAGTATTAATGACTTATTAGAGTATGCCGTAGGCGTAGATGTTCGCCAACGGGGCGAACTGGGCATCCAAAGCGACATCAGTATCCGAGGCGGTACGTCCGACCAAATTACAATCCTTCTCAACGGGGCCAATATTAGTAATCCCCAAACCGGCCATCTCACGGCCGACTTTCCAGTAGACATGAACGATATTGAACGTATAGAAATTCTTGAGGGTCCGGCCGCAAGGGTATACGGTACTTCAGCTTTTACCGGAGCCATCAATATTGTGACCAAAAGTGATAAGCAAAGCCATGCTGCCATTAATTTATCAACAGGACAATATGGCTTGTTCAATGGAGGTGCGCGCGGAAACTTCACAAAAGGGAGGTTTAGCAATCAGCTATCAGGAGGATATAGTCGATCCGACGGATATATTGCCAATAGTGATTTCAGCACTAAACGGGCTTTTTATCAGGGAGAATATTCTGGGAAAGAAGCAGATATTCACTGGCAGGCAGGAATCAGTGACAAAGGATACGGCGCCAATACATTTTATTCTGCTGCTTATCCTAATCAGTACGAACACACCCGCAAGTATTTTGTATCGGTACAGGCGGAAACTAAAGGTAAACTCCACTTTACTCCTATCATATACTGGAATCGTGGACACGATCGATTTGAACTATTCCGAAATAATCCAGCATCATGGTACACTAACCATAACTATCATCAGACAGATGTATTTGGAACCAACCTGAATACTTACTTTAAATCCACACTTGGCAAAACAGCCTTAGGTGCTGAGTTTCGCAATGAAGGTGTTATGAGTAACGTGCTAGGCAAACTGATGGACGAGCCAGTGAAGGTGCCTGGTGAGGGAGATCATTATTTCACTAAAAAAGATAATCGGACAAATATCAGCTATTACGTGGAGCATGATATCTTATTGCCTCAATTTACACTGTCATTCGGTTTAATGGCAACAATGAATACAGGGCTGGACAATAAGTTTCGTTACTATCCAGGTGTAGATGCTTCCTATCGTCTCACCGAAAAGCTAAAGGTTTACACTTCGTGGAACATGGCGCTTCGCCTGCCTACTTTTACCGATCTTTATTATGAGAGTAAGACCAACCAGGGAAATCCGAATCTGAAACCGGAAGAAACCCAAGCGTTTGAAATTGGAACGAAATATTCTTCCCATATATTGCAGGCTTCAGTGAGTGCCTATTACCATAAAGGGAAGAATATGATAGACTGGGTGAAGTACTCAAGTGATGATAAATGGCACACGATGAACCATACTAAACTGGATAATATGGGCATTGAGACTTCTGCCACGCTTAACTTTTGCGAGTTATATGGCAATACGAGCTTCTTAAAGAAAGCAACTATTGGCTATTCGTACATAAATCAAGATAAAGTTATAGGTGAAGTGTATAAATCAAACTATTCATTAGATTATCTGAAACATAAGTTTGTTGCACAACTCAATCACCGTGTCTGGAGAAATTTAAATGCTAACTGGGCTTTTCGCTGGCAAAGTAGAGAGGGAAGCTACACCAAGTACGAGGAACTAAAACCAGTTGGTGAAGTGGCTTACCCGTCTTTTTGTTTACTAGACCTCAAACTTTCATGGAACTCCCCCAATTATACTTTTTATGCGGAAGCAAACAATCTGTTCGATCGTAAATATTATGATCTGGGTAATATCCCCCAACCCGGATTTTGGGGAAAAGTTGGCGTAAGTTACCGGATAAGCTTTAACTAATTGGTGAAAGCTAAGACAAGATAAACTGAATACTTCTTTAAAAAGAGTAGAGCATATATATATAAGATGTAGTCTTTTAATCTCTAAAGACTACACCTTATTTAATTAAACTGTAGTCTATACTAATAAATATTCTAGATAAATATAATTCATAGACCCGAATAAAGTCTTTACCATTCCCATTCGTATACCTTAACTATCTCTACAGATACATTAAGCACCTTCTCTTACCCATAAAAAGCTGAAAGACTAACTTACGACTTAAAAAAGACAAAACTTAAAACTAAATAGTAAGTTTTCAGGAAAATTCTGCTACATTTGCATTTTATTGTATCGAAATGAAAAAAAATATCATTCATACCATTACTACAATCATGTGCATCTGGTTTGCTACCATTGCATGTACCCCAGCATTCGGAAAAGATTTTGTATTAGTTCTTGATGCAGGACACGGAGGACACGACCCCGGTGCGATAGGAAACTTTTCGCGCGAAAAAAATATTAATCTGAATATCGTTTTAAAAGTTGGCCATTTGGTTCAACAGAACTGTGACGATGTAAAAGTAATCTATACCCGTAAAACGGATGTGTTTATCCCTTTAAATCAGCGAACTGAAATAGCAAATGATGCCAATGCCGATTTGTTTATTTCCGTTCACACAAACGCAGCCCCAACTAAAGCAGCAAGAGGAACGGAAACTTTTTCTCTTGGACTTTCACGTTCAAGTGCGAACCTTGAAGTTGCAAAACGAGAGAATTCAGTAATTCTTATGGAAGATGATTACAAACAACGATATGCAGGCTTCAATCCTAATTCCTCGGAGTCATATATCATGTTCGAGTTCATTCAGGACAAACATATGGAACAAAGCGTGAGCCTTGCCACATTGATTCAGAAACAATACAAGTCTCACGGAGGGAGACCGGATCGCGGGGTTCATCAGGACATCTTTTTGGTTCTAAAAACCAGCGCAATGCCTAGCGTGCTTACAGAAGTGGGATTCATTTCTAATCCTGAAGAAGAACAATACCTTAATTCTGAAGAAGGTTCAGATGCCTTAGCAAGATCTATCTTTAATGCATTTCAACAATATAAGCTTAAACATGACGTACGCCGGTCAAAAGTAAAAGTCCCCTACCGGCCTGATGATGATGCAGAAACCAAAACAAAACAGTCAGTATCTGTATCTAACACAGAAAAATCTGATTCAACAAAAGAGACAGCTAAAAGTACTGTAGAAGTTAAAGCAAAAAAAATTGAGGTTCTTACTGAGAAAGAGGAAAGAGGAAGTACCCCTCCAAAAGAAAACGAAATAATCTTCAAAATTCAGATATTAACTTCCGGACAGAAACTAAGAGTGGACGATAAACGTTTTAAAGGTTTAACCCCTATAGATTTTTATAGTGAAAACGAAATCTATAAATACACTTATGAAGCCTCAGAAAATTACAATAAAGTACTGCAAACAAAAAAACAAATAGCCGGACAATTTAAAGATGCTTTTATCATCGCATTTAAAAACGGTGAGAAAATCAATGTTAATACCGCTATTGCAGAATTTAAAAAGAATAAAAAATAATCAAGCAAAAAAAAGAGAAATGAAATACTTTACTAAAGAAGTTAAAATTGGAATCGCAGGGATTATCAGTTTATGTATGCTCGTATATGGCATAAATTACCTAAAAGGCATAAATATGTTCAAACCCAGCAGCTACTTCTACGTGAAATACACCAATATCCAGGGGTTGGCAAAGTCAAGTCCAGTATTTGCCGACGGCTTTCGCATTGGAATAGTTAGAGACATTTACTATGACTATACTCATCCAGGAAATGTAACCGTAGAAGTAGAACTCGATAATGATATGAGAATTCCAAAAGGCAGTCATGCAGAACTGGTTACAGAGATGCTAGGTACAGTGAAGATGAATATGATTCTAGTCATTAATCCGAACGATGCTTATGCAATTGGAGATACAATACCCGGAACCATCAATAATGGTCTGATGGAAGCCGTAACAAAGTCTATCATGCCGCAAATGGAAAGAATGCTCCCAAAACTAGATTCAATAATGACATCGCTGAATAAAATTGCAGCCGATCCAAATATTCCGGCTACCTTGAAATCAGTAAGAACAACGGCCGATAACCTAGCAGCAACAACAACGCAACTTCGTTCCTTCATGAACAAAGATGTGCCTCAGATTACTAAAAAGCTGAATGTGATAGGTGACAATTTCGTAACTATCAGTGGTAATCTTAGAAATATTAATTATGCTTCAACTTTTAACAAAATAGACTCCACTATGGCCAACGTGAAGATGGTTACTGAAAAACTTAACCGGAAGGATAATTCACTAGGACTTTTACTCAACGATACTTCGCTTTACAAGAATTTATCGACCACCGGTGCAAACGCTTCGCTCTTATTAGAAGACTTAAAGAGCAATCCTAAACGTTATGTACACTTCTCAATATTTGGTCGAAAATAGATTCGAGAAAAAAGCGTAAAATAGATTTTGTCTAAATAAGCATGTTGTTATTTATAATAAAGAAAAGCAACTAACTACTGCATTAATAGATGGGTATAATCATCTAACCTAAAAAAGTATTATAGATTGTTATACAATTAAAATAGTGGCATAATTATCTAATAAACAAGAACTTAGAATATAGCAAAATACAAAATTGAAGCTTTTTAACAAGTAAAATCTATAAAACGCTGAATTTAAACCACTTATTAATTTTATAAAAAAAACAAGAGAAAAACAACATTTGTTTTTCTCGAATAAGATTCCCACTTTTGCATAAGTAGAAGTTTCTTATAATTAATAAATTGTATTAATAGCCTTATGATTGAATCCGATCATGTAAGTCTATGGAACCGCTGTCTCCGTGTGATTCGTGACAATGTTCCTGAAACTACATATAACACATGGTTTGTTCCTATTGTCCCCCTTAAGTACGAGGACAGCGCACTAACTGTACAGGTCCCTTCACAATTCTTTTATGAATTTCTGGAGGACAAATTTGTAGAGTTACTTCGTGCTACTTTATACAAAGAGATTGGTGAAGGAACAAAACTAATGTACCGTGTAATTGTGGATAACAGTTCAAAAGCTTCCGTTGATCTTGAAGCTACGAATCGTTCAACAGCAATTCCGCAACGAAGCACTATACGCAATGGAAACAAAGCTCCTAATACATTAAAAGCTCCATCGCCACTGGATCTTGATCCGCAACTGAATCCAAACTATAATTTTGAAAACTTTATTGAGGGCTATAGCAATAAATTATCAAGAACAGCCGGAGAAGCAGTTGCTGTTAACCCTGCAAAAACAGTTTTTAATCCATTATTTCTATACGGGCCATCGGGTGTTGGTAAAACTCACTTAGCTAATGCAATAGGGACTCGGATTAAAGAAATTTTCCCAGATAAAAGAGTTCTGTATGTGTCCGCACATTTGTTCCAGGTACAATACACCGACTCTGTACGTAGCAATACTATTAATGATTTTATAAACTTCTACCAAACCATTGATGTATTAATTATTGATGATATTCAGGAATTTGCAAGTCTTACAAAAACTCAAAATACATTTTTCCATATCTTTAATCATTTACATCAAAACGGTAAACAGTTAATCCTGACGTCCGACCGCGCTCCTATCCTTCTGCAAGGAATGGAAGACAGACTGCTTACCCGTTTCAAATGGGGATTAACTGCAGAGCTGGAAAAGCCAAACGTTGAGTTACGAAAAGGTATATTAAAGAATAAAATTCACCGCGATGGACTAAAGTTCCCTGAAGAAGTGATTACTTATATTGCAGAGAATGTAAATGAAAGTGTGCGTGATCTGGAAGGTATCGTCATTTCCATCATGGCTCATTCTACTATTTATAATAAAGATATTGATCTGGAACTGGCAGAAAGAATTGTACGCAAAGCAGTTCGCTGCGAAACAAAGGCGATTACTATTGATGATATTATAGAAAAAGTATGCAAGCATTTTGAGCTTGATCCTTCTGCTATTCATTCCAAATCCAGAAAAAGAGAAGTTGTTCAGGTACGCCAGCTAGCTATGTACTTATCAAAGAAACATACAGATTCATCTTCCTCTAAAATTGGCCAGCTAATTGGAAATAGAGATCACGCAACCGTGCTACATGCCTGCAAAATTGTCAAAGGTCAGTTTGATGTTGACAAGTCATTCCGTACAGAAGTAGAAGAAATAGAAGCTTCACTTAGAAAAAGATAAATAGCCTTAAGCTATTAAATAAAAACTTAGATTTGTTTGAATAACCATTACAGGTTAATGAAACAAAAATAATCTCCGAAAAAGTTGTTTCAGTTCTTTTTCGGGGATTATTTTTGTTTCATCAATTAATAATTAACAGAGTACCGAATGATAGATCAAATTTATCTATCACTAATCAACCACAATCATTAGTTTTATACCGCCACCTATATCATTGTTTAGTATTTGCACACTAAACTTTCAGACAATCTAATTCCTACAAAATAAAACCTTGTTGTTTAAGAGCATTAAAGAAGTTTTCGGACATAAATTCATTATCCTTTTTGGTGTATCTTACATCTGTGAAGACTTGTGCCAATGTTTCCTTATTATTTTCAGCAATGAACTGTTTATTTTCAGGTAAAGATTCTTTATAAGCATATAATTGATCTATCATCTCACGCGTGTAATCACAATAATGCTCCTCATGAATAATAGCTTCCAAAGGAAGACGATCAACAAGAGGCGGACATTCATCAGGATATCCCACAGTAATTGTTGCAAGAGGGAAAACTAACTTGGGAAGATTAAGAGTGTCAATAATCTGTTGTGGGTTATAAATAACCGTTCCTAAATAACAGATTCCCAATCCGGCTTCCTCAGCAAGCGTACAAAAGTTTTGCGTAAAAATCAAAGCATCTGTTGCAGCATTCATAAATGACAAAAAATTAGCATAGCCCGGCTTAGCATCGCGAAATTCACACCATTTACTAAAACGATTAAAATCTGCACAAAAAGTAAGCACAACAGGTGCTTCTTTTATCATTGGCTGATTAAAATGAGACGGAGATAATTTCTTTTTCATATCCTCGTCACGAGTAACTACAACACTGTAAACCTGCATATTTCCAATGGTAGATACGCGTGAAGCAGTAGAAAGCAAATCATTTAACAAAGCAGAATCTATTTCCTGTTGTTTATACTTTCTTATTGATCTTCTGTTCTTTACTGACTCTATCATACTTTTTTCTGCAAATATAATAAAAGAATCAATATTCAGGTCTAATTTCCTAGAGTTATATTCTTTAATAATTTATCTTTTCGAAGAATTATATTACATATAAAAAGAACATAAATATACTTTTTAGATAACTTTCTTTGAATTTAAAAAACACAAACATCTATATATCAATATAATACAAATTAAAAACGGACAACTTTATTATTATATTGAATTTATATTATATTTATTTTCTATTTTGTTTTGATATAACAAAAAACATTCATAGATTTGCAAACAGATTAACCACAATCTATTTTTATTAATAAGGAACTTCTACAAATTCTCTTATTAATAACAATATAATTCAAAAATATCGTGGAGAAGAACACATTTTCTTATGAAGAAGCCTTTGAAACATCTTTACAGTACTTCAAGGGCGATGAGCTTGCTGCAAGAGTTTGGGTTAATAAATACGCAGTAAAAGACTCTTTCGGAAACATCTATGAGAAGTCTCCGGAAGATATGCATTGGCGAATAGCAAATGAGATTGCGCGCGTTGAAGCCAAATATAAAAACGGTCTTAGCTCGCAAGAACTTTTTGATCTGTTAGATCATTTTAAATATATCGTTCCTCAAGGAAGTCCAATGACTGGTATCGGTAATAATTACCAAGTTGCCTCGTTGTCCAATTGCTTTGTAATTGGTGTAGATGGCTCAGCTGATTCCTATGGAGCAATCATTAAGATTGATGAGGAACAGGTTCAGTTAATGAAAAGAAGAGGTGGCGTAGGTCACGATCTTTCCCATATTCGTCCAAAAGGCTCACCAGTTAAAAATTCAGCGCTAACATCTACCGGAATTGTTCCTTTTATGGAGCGTTATTCAAATTCCACCCGGGAAGTTGCACAAGACGGACGTCGTGGTGCATTGATGTTAAGTGTATCTATTAAGCATCCAGATTCAGAATCGTTTATTGATGCTAAAATGACGGAAGGTAAAGTTACAGGAGCAAATGTCTCAGTAAAACTTGACGATGATTTTATGTCAGCAGCTGTTGAAGGACGTCCTTATAAACAACAATACCCTATAGATTCCACCAATCCTACTACCATAAAAGAGATAGATGCATCTTCTCTCTGGAAAAAGATTGTGCACAATGCATGGAAATCTGCTGAACCAGGAGTTTTATTCTGGGATACAATTATCAAAGAATCTGTGCCGGATTGTTATGCCGACCTTGGATATAAGACAACTTCTACTAACCCATGCGGAGAAATACCATTGTGTCCTTACGACTCATGCAGGTTATTGGCTATCAATCTTTATTCTTATGTGATTAATCCATTTACCAAAGAGGCTTATTTTGATTTCGACTTATTCAAAAAACATGTTGCACTAGCGCAACGTATCATGGATGATATCATCGATCTTGAATTAGAGAAGATTGAACGTATCATGGACAAAATTGATGCCGATCCGGAAGGTGAAGAAGTAAAGCACGCTGAAAAATTACTTTGGACAAAGATCTACAAGAAAAGTGGGCAAGGAAGACGTACAGGTGTAGGAATTACAGCTGAAGGTGATATGTTGGCCGGATTAGGATTAAGATATGGAACAGAAGAAGCAACGACTTTCTCTGAAGAGGTTCACAAGACTGTAGCTCTTTGCGCTTATCGTTCATCGGTTCAAATGGCTAAAGAACGTGGAGCATTTGAAATTTATAATTCAGAAAGAGAAAAGAACAATCCGTTCATCAATCGTCTTAAAGACGCAGACCCAGCTCTTTACGAAGATATGAGAAAATACGGACGTCGGAATATTGCTTGTTTAACAATTGCTCCTACGGGAACAACCAGCTTAATGACGCAGACTACTTCGGGTATTGAACCTGTATTCTTGCCAGTATACAAGAGAAGAAGAAAGGTTAATCCTAATGATATACAATCTCATGTTGATTATGTCGATGAGACTGGAGATGCATTCGAAGAATACATTGTTTTCCATCACAAGTTTGTAGACTGGATGCAAGCCAATGGTTATGATGCTGCCAAACATTATACTCAGGAAGAGATTGACGAACTGGTTGAACAGTCTCCTTACTATAAAGCAACATCAAACGATGTAGACTGGATGATGAAGGTCAAAATGCAGGGAAGAATTCAAAGATGGGTGGATCACTCAATCAGCGTAACCATTAATCTGCCTAATGATGTAGATGAAGAGCTGGTAAACCGCTTATATGTTGAAGCCTGGAGATCGGGTTGTAAAGGCTGTACTGTTTATCGTGACGGTTCACGTTCCGGAGTATTACTTTCTACCAAGTCAGACAAGAAGGATGAGCTTCCTCCTTGCAAGCCACCTACAGTAGTGGAAGTACGCCCTAAGGTATTGGACGCAGATATAGTGAGATTCCAGAATAACAAAGAGAAATGGGTTGCTTTTGTGGGATTACTAGAGGGAAGACCTTATGAAATATTCACTGGTTTGCAGGACGATGAAGAAGGTATTCTTCTTCCTAAAACAGTTACACAAGGACGAATTATCAAGAGTGTAGACGATAATGGAATCAAGAGATACGACTTCCAGTTCGAAAATAAACGAGGATATAAGACTACAATTGAGGGATTATCTGAAAAGTTCAATAAAGAGTACTGGAACTATGCAAAATTAATTTCAGGAGTACTCCGTTATAGAATGCCAATTGAACAAGTTATTAAATTAGTTGGCCAATTACAATTGGATAATGAAAGTATTAATACCTGGAAAAATGGTGTGGAACGCGCCTTGAAAAAATATATTCAGGATGGCACAGAAGCAAGAGGAAAGAAATGTCCAAACTGTGGAAACGAATCCTTGATTTACCAGGAAGGATGCCTTATCTGTACATCTTGCGGAAGCTCTCGTTGCGGATAATAAATTAAAGGTAACTTATCAGAAATAGATTATCCACATAATAACTATAAACTGCTGTCTAAAGAATATTTTTCTATCTTTTTTTGATAGAGATAGTTCTTTAGGCAGCTGTTTTTTTACTTAGAAAAATTATTTCAAGATCTCTTAACATCGTAAAACAAACGTTTGCATAAGATTTTGCGCTACAAACATAAGCTTAAACATTCAGCTTATTTATTTTATGATTAAAATTGCATTGCTTTGAAATAATAAAAAATCTAATAGTATGATTTTATCTTTTCATATAGAATACCGAACAAACTGGGGTGAGGAAGTCAGGATACTGGGTTCTGTTCCTGAATTAGGAAGTTTCGAAGAAGAGCAGGCAGTTCCTCTTCAAACTATTGATGGAATAAACTGGAGTTTATCTAAAGAAATTCAGAGTCCACCTAGCGGAGTCGTTAAATATATCTATTACATTTATAAAAATGGAGAGCCTGTTCGTAAAGAATGGGATTCTTTCCCAAGGAAAATTTATACCTCATCTCTTCAGAATATTGTATATCGCAATCTAGATGCATGGAAGAACATTCCCGATCAACAGCAATTTTACAGCTCTGCTTTCACTGAATGCCTGCTTGCACGTAAGCACAGTGAAGTGCAAAAATTAAGCTTTAAAAAGACATTGGTCATTAAAGTCTATGCGCCCCGAATAGGAAGCAATTATGCTTTGGCTATTTCGGGCAATCAGCCTTCGTTAGGAGACTGGGACGCAAGTAAGGTTCGCATTATGAATGATGCTGATTTTCCCGAATGGCAAGTAACAATTGATGCCGATCAACTCACATTTCCACTGGAATACAAATTTGTTCTTTATAACTTAAAAGAGAACAGAGTGGAGACATGGGAAACCAACCCAAACCGTTATCTGGCCGATCCGATAATTAAAACCGGAGAAACAGTTCAGATAGCAGACAGATATGTTTATTTTAATCTGCCAGTGTTTAAAGGAGCTGGTGTAGCTGTTCCGGTTTTCTCACTAAAATCTAAGCAAAGTTTCGGAGTGGGCGATTTCAGCGATCTGAAAATGATGATCGACTGGGCGGTTAGTACAAATCAGAAGCTGGTACAGATTCTGCCCCTTAACGATACAACCATGACGCATACCTGGACGGATTCCTATCCGTACAACAGCATTTCAATCTATGCTTTTCATCCCATGTATGCTGATTTACATAAAATAGGGCAAACTGAAAGATGCTGAAAAAATAGGCTTATTTCGCTGAAAAACAAAATAAGCTGAATGCAAAAACCACAATAGATTATGAGGCGGTAAACAAAACAAAATGGGAATATTTCCGCCTCATCTTCAAACAAGACGGAAAGAAAGTCTTAAAATCAAAAGCATTTAAGCAGTTCTTTACTGACAATCAGGAATGGTTGCAGCCTTATGCTGTATTCAGCTACCTGCGTGACCAATATAACACCCCTAATTTTAGGAAATGGCCCAGATGTACCACTTATCTTCAAGAAGAGATAGATACACTTTGCCAACCAGAATCTAAAGATTACGAAGAAATTGCTATTTATTATTATATCCAGTTTTATCTGCATTTACAGTTACTTGAAGCTTCTACCTATGCTCGCGAAAAAGGTGTAGTTCTTAAAGGAGATATTCCTATTGGTATTAGCCGTAACAGTGTGGAAGCCTGGAAAGATGCTCTTTATTTCAATCTGAACGGTCAGGCTGGTGCTCCACCCGATGATTTCTCGGCCAATGGCCAGAACTGGGGCTTCCCTACTTATAACTGGGAGGTAATGGCAAAAGACGGCTATAGCTGGTGGATGAAGAGATTTAAAAAAATGTCTGAGTACTTTGATGCATATCGCATTGACCATATACTGGGATTCTTCCGTATCTGGGAGATTCCACTTGATGCTGTACATGGTTTGCTGGGACAGTTTGTTCCTTCGCTTCCTATGTCACGCGAAGAAATTGAGAGCAATGGTTTGCCATTTGATGAAGAACGATTCCTTAAGCCATACATACACGAAGGTTTCCTTCAACAGGTATTTGGACCTCATACAGAATATGTAAAGGAAACATTTATCAGCACTACAGATCAATGGGAAATCTATGAGATGCGCCCCGAATTTGATACGCAAAAGAAAGTAGAAGAATACTTTACCGGCAAAGCAGATACAGACAGCATCTGGATTCGTGACGGACTGTACGCGCTTATAAGCGATGTACTTTTCATACGCGACAGAAAGGATAAAAACATGTATCATCCACGCATCGGAGTACAATTTGATTTCATTTATCAAACATTAACCGACAGCGATAAGGCTGCTTTCAATAAACTGTACGACAATTATTACTATAAGCGCCATAATATTTTCTGGCAACAACAAGCCATGAAAAAGCTTCCACAGCTAATAAACAGCACACGAATGCTTGTGTGCGGAGAAGACCTGGGAATGATTCCGGATTGTGTGCCATGGGTAATGAAAGAACTTCAGATATTAAGTCTTGAAATACAGCGTATGCCCAAGAGCAGAACACTAGAGTTTGGCAACGTAGGCGACTATCCTTACCGCTCCGTGTGCACTATTTCTACTCATGATATGTCTACATTGCGCGGATGGTGGAAGGAAGATTACCAGCAAACGCAGCATTTTTTCAATAATGTACTGGGCCATTATGGTGCAGCGCCCGAAAAAGCATCGGGCATTCTTTGCGAAGAAGTGGTGAAACAGCATCTTTACTCAAATTCAATCCTTTGCATACTTACTTTGCAGGATTGGTTATCAATGAGTGAAGAGTGGAGAAACCCAAATATAGAGGCCGAGCGCATTAATGTTCCGGCAAATCCGAAACATTATTGGCGTTACCGCATGCACGTCTCTTTGGAAGATTTGATGCAAGCCGACGGCATTAATACTAAAATTCGTGAACTGATTGTATTAACAGGGAGAAATCCCAAGAAAT
>Ga0065701_1013048_pt1 | contig 14146 bp, 15 predicted proteins | sample Biomet1_FD_59088 | JGI IMG/M metagenome (GOLD analysis project Ga0065701, IMG submission 59088) | Microbial communities from bioreactor (seeded with anoxic lake sediment) at LBNL, California, USA - Biofuel metagenome 1 version 3... | ecosystem: Engineered > Bioreactor > Anaerobic > Unclassified ...
TAAAAATATATAGTTTCATCTGTATCTATTTGCTTATTTTGAAATGTAACAATAGTTTCTGCTTGGGGTAATTACTGAATGTGTAGCGACAAAAATAACACATTATTATAAACGGTAAGATATCACAAAGACCTTTAGCATTAATGATAAATACATAGCCCAAAAAAGCCAACAAAGGTACATCGCCATATATAATAGTAGGGAATACTCTCTTAATAAACAGATATTCAAACAGGAAGAAAAACAACATTCCGATTACACCAAAGTAAAATATCATCTTACAATAACCTATATCTGTATGCATGTAATAGCCATTTCCAAGCGGATCAGCCCAAAGAGCATCACCTATCAACCATGTCTTTGTGTTAGTTGGAAACACATACATATCTTTAAACATGTGGTCGGTAGATACAGTGTTCAAAGAGCCCTTTTCTTCATAATTGATAAACATTTCAAAACCAAATCGCGAAATGTCATCCAATCCTTTATAAAGATTACTAGGGAGTAAATGAACAATAATCATTATCACGACACATGTTGCAGCAGTACTAATAATGAACTTAAACACTGCTTTAATTGATTTCAGCCTTGAGAATAAAATCAGTAAAAGGCCGATAGAGGCGCCTATGAGCGTTGTTCTTGACATCATGAGTCCTACCACCGTGATATAGACAAAAGCAAGATAATATAGCACATTCAGTTTAATGGATAGCGTCTTGTTATTAAGCTCCATTGCCATCATAATCAACATAATGCCATGAGTTAGACCTGAACCAAAGAAATATGTACCGAAACCTAACATACGTAGGCCTGAAGTTTCAGATATAGCGTTTGTCTCTATTTCATCTCTTACCATCAGTGATTGAAACAAATCGCCAATGTTTGGATTTAAGTACATCACCAACGATAGAGACACCTGTATCACACCACTTAAAGCAAGCAAATGGACAAGTATGTGAAAGTCAAACTTTCCAAACCCTTTGGCTATCAATTGCACTACCATATATGCCCCGAATACATAGAACATATTAATTACCGCCCACTTGAAAAAATATAAGTCAACGGACATATTGAGTATTATTGAAAATAAAGCAATCACCCCCACTGGTACTAGCAGTGTCAGCGTCTTTACTAAAAGCTTATGAGGTTCATTCCAATATTTAAAATATTTATTTTTATTTATAAAATAAAATACAAATCCTAATATGCCAATTGTACAAGAGAAATTCAAGGGCAAGAACACATAGCCAATCTGATATATATAAGAAAAGACACAAAAAAGCGCAATAATTTTATTTTTCATCTCGTATCTTTATATAGTTAACAGACCCTATCTTTCTTAAAAGGATAGAAACCTAAGGCTGTAAGAATGATTTTGAGCTTGACGTTTAAAGGTGTTTTACTATTAAGTAAAAGCGACCTCAGCATACCTGGATATGTGTTTGTCCACGCTTGTTTGTATGCATTGTCACAGTGCAGTATTTTCAGTAACTGACTTACAACACTGTATTGTACATAGTAGATTAATTTTTTTTTATCATCTCTGTCATAGTTAGCATTCATAAAATCGACAAGCAGGTCTGTGTTCCTCCTAAGTTGTTCATATCTCCTATAATATGATTCCTTATCCGCTTTGAGCGTTATAGACTGGTTATTTACAAAATATTTATAGAAAGGTTTATTGATATATGTAATGCTTTTAGAATACCAAATAAGCTGAACTGTTAGTACGATATCTTCACCCATACCATCTTTTGGATAATAAACAATGTCATCATATAATTGACGTCTTACAAGTTTATTCCATACTGACGGAGCAATCTTTTGAGTCATCATATCTTTAATAATCGCATACTTGTCAATTCCTATACATGCACTGAAAATACGACCATTCTCACACCCTGCAGTCATATAATAATCACAAATTATGACGTCTGCTTTCTCTGCGACTATTTTTTCATATAAGGCACGATACATATCTTTATCCACCCAATCGTCCGAATCACAATGGGCTATATAATCTCCCTTGGCTACTTTTAGACCTGTTTGGCGAGCAATAGGAAGCCCCATATTTACATCGTGATGTAATATCAATACATTAGATTTTCTTTTAGGATAATCGTTAATAACTCTATTAAGAATAACAATAGATTTATCCTTTGTATAGTCATTTACAAATACATATTCAATATCATCTAACGTCTGCTCAAATAGGCTCCGAGCACATCTTTCTATGTATTTTTCTACCCCGTAGACAGGTATAATTACAGAAATCTTAGGCATAACTACTATTAGAATGAGATAACATCCAAGAGACAACATCCTTACGAGCGTTCAAATTGGAAACTGGTTGAAAATGTGTCTCAACAAAGTTATTAATCTCAATAACATATTTGTCTATATCACATTTATTTATTCCATCAATTAATTCCTTTACATCCTTTGCAAGTATATATGGTACATTTTTTAAATTCAAATAAGTTCCTCTATTATATATATCTAAATCTTCTGTATACAAGAAGCAAGGTTTTTTTATTAACGCATATTCACACATTACTGATGAATAATCGGTGATAAGAACATCGGATGCACATAATAATTCTTGTATATCAGGATATGTAGAAGCGTTTATTGCATCTATGTCTAAAAGAAATGAGGTTGAATCCACTATTTGAAGTAAATTTGGATGCAATCTGTAAAGAACAATAAATTTACCATTGAATTTTTCTTCTAATATTTCTTTTATTTCTTTAAATCGAAGTAAATAATGACTAATATCATTATTAGATCGGAATGTTGGTGCATACAAAAGTATTTTATATTCTGCTGGTATTGAATAGTAAGTAAACACTTTATTGCACACATTAGCCATTTCTTCGTTGTCGAAGAAAATATCATTTCGCGGAATCCCTGTTTCTAGTATTTCGCCATTATACCAAAATGCTCTTTTAATAGTCTGTGTAAACCACTTGTTATCTGATAACATTAAGTCGCAATTATTAGAATCTCTAATCGCGAATTGGTTATAATCATCTCCCAAACTATCAATCGCATCATTCTCTATTTTTTTTAGAGGCATAGAGCCATGCCATGTCATAATGTATTTTTGGCCTCTTCTTTTCTTCCATAATATCGTTTTATCATCTGTACGATGATTAGTAATGAGAAATTCAGCCGTATTGACAATGTACAAGTAACGAAGTGTATAAAACCTTACAATATTTGCATCCTTTGCATCTTGAGGAATACTAACATTTCTCTTAAACCCCCAATAGACATCAAACATATTCATACTATTTCTTAATATGTACTCTGAAATGTATTTAGGATTATCACCGTATGTTTTAAACTCTGTAGACCAAAATAAAACTCGTCCTTTATGAACTTGCGTCAGTAATCTAAAAAACAGGGATAAGCTGTACCAAGTTATCCTGTTTAACCTCTCAATCTGTTTTGTTATTACCACCATTTTTTTTGTTATGATTTGGAATTGCAAGCGTATTCCGGATAATATGTTAAGATACATTCAAAGAACCTCCCGGCCACAGAGCAGCGGGGCATCTTTAAAACAATACTAACTGTTTACTCTTGTGCAATTTTTTTTCAAGTCCCCATTCACGAACATATTTTGAGATACTCGATTAATCACCAAATTTATTCACGGTGTTAACAAAATATCCATTCATCCAAAATTCTCCATCCCACCCATAGTTTGATTTTTATTTCTGGGTGAGACTTGAATATCTTCTTCTCCGTTATACTCTTTATCATCGTTATTATTATAGTTGCACTCAACTTTGGAACAGACTGAATCAAAAAGTGAACAGAGTTCTTGTCTGTGCCAATCTCCAGAAAGTGAATATCACAACGCTTTCTATTTCAAGACAAACATCTTTCAGTGTCTCATCTACAGCTTCGCTTAATACTAATCTGCGGTATTTTGCAAGACACACAAAATGGTACAACAAAACGCTTATATTATGTGATGTATATACATACTTGCTTTCACTCATACATACAAAGATACTATTTTCACGCCCCAGGGGGCGTGAAAATCAACCCATAGAGATTATAAAATCAGCGTTTCTTTTTCAATTTCTTCTTTACCATTTGGACAACTATCTCCTTTTCAGAAATATTCAATCCAAATAGATAGATGGATGTAATAACGGATAAAACACTTATTACACCTACGACACAGAGACGAATAAAACCTGTTTCCATTAGATAATATGGTATCAATGGTATAAAAGCTGTTGTTATTATTACAGAAAATATAGGAATTAAAACCTGATATATGTAATTTCTAATTGAATAGTTGACGATAGTTTTTAGAATCCATATTGCATTGATCTGAGTTACTGTCATAGATGCAAAAGCCACCCACATAGCTGATTCTGGGCTTCCTCCTAATTTCAAGGCGCCGTAAGCTACAGGTACTGATAAAAGACCTATAACTCCACCTACTATTTGATATAGTCTCATTATACCGGAGGCATGAACCACATTTGATATGGCAGAGTTTAGATTGCCGACAAAAGAGGTAAAAAGTACTATAAGTATAAACGTAGAGGTGTGATTAGGGATGTTAGCCCCAAGCCAAAAATTCAAGATATAATCTATTTCTATTATAACAGGAAGCGCAATTATATATAAAACATAACAACTTAACTTACTGATGCTAAAAGTAAGGCTCATTGTACGCACTATATCCCCCTTCGCATACGATTGAACTACTTGTGGGCGAACCGAAATCATAATATTACTAGCAAAACCTTGAACTCCACCATTTACTTGGGCTGCTATCCCGCGAGCCGCATTGACAACCGGACCAAAAAAAAGATTCATTACTATATTGATGCCTTGCTCCTTCATCACGCCACTTAACGAGCCAAACAAATTCCAAATAGAGAAACCCAACATGGACGTAAATGTTTTTTTACAGAAAAATGCGTTAATCCGTATTTCGGAAAACTTCTTCCGAGCATATATCATATACATTAAAAAATCAAATAAGCTGATCAGAGACCACAATATTCCATAAATGATAAGATAATTACCTTTCAAATACGGTATGATTAATACTATTGCTAGCTTTAGTACAGCATCCACGATATTAACTAAAGCATAGTAATCCATCTGCTCATGTGCCATTATTGCGGCACCATATGGAACTTGCAGGATTACAAATACAAAAGAAAGAATTGAAAAATGAAAAATCCATTCAGCGGCTATCATCCTGCCCTCGGGTATTACCATCTTATTATGTAAATACCAAACGCCTACAGATTCTGTGAGTATTAGAATTATTATTACTAAGCATATCTGAATTAACAATGCGGTATTAAATACTTTATTTGCTCCTTCTTCACCATTTTTTCCATATTCAAAATTAAAAAATCTTTGTATTCCATTAATCATAGAAGTATTGAGGAATGCAAACATACTCACAAAACCACACACAACATTATATACACCATAGTCCTCTACTCCAAGCAAGCTCAGTACTGCACGTGTAGTATAAAGCCCTATTAACAATACAAAAACCATCCGGAAAGACAATAATATGCTATTCTTTGCTATCCTCCTATTCGTTAAAGAATTATCTATTGACATCACTAGAGTATACCATTAAAATTGGGACGTTGTTAAAAATAAAATAAAATTGGCTCATTAAGCCTCAATCGTTCTTTGTCATTTTGAAATTTAGTGTTATCAAAGAGGTCTCGAAGATGAGTTTTATCAGTCAATGATATGCTTAATATTTGTAATACTTCATATGTACTTCTATCAAGCCGCATATCTTTCTGAATGATTGCAACTAACGAGAGTCTGCGCAAAAACCGGCGAATCTCTCGTTTTTCATGTTTTTATATCGTTTCCGGCTTCAATAGCTCCCATTTACGGAAGGCAATCTGAGGCTGGATGCCTTTTAGTCTGTTTTTAATAGTTGCTTAAATGGTCTTCAAATAAGACCATTTCCAATAAAATAGAGCCATTATCCTGTCAATGAACTATTTGAATGTCTCAACTCCTCCGGGAATTTTATCCAAACGACTTGGATTGTAGCCAATAAAGACTAAACTAACTTCACCCAGTACGTTTTTCTTACCCCGTGTCAATACATGGTCAAACCCCCGTTGCCGTTTGAGCGTTCCCCACGGATGCTCGGTCAGTTGCTGCCGTTGTTTATAGTATGCGGGATTTTCTGTTACCCGTTTGTTGTTTTGTATAACATCGTCCGTAAATTCGCTCCGGTCAATATTCCTGCCATTTGTTTTACTCTTAGTACATTGAGGTTGCAACTGGCAAATCTTGCATTTTTTTGTATTATATCGCTGAAACGTATAAGCCGATTTATAGCCTTTACTGCTATGTGGCAACCATGTTCCATTGGTTATCAATATCTCTCCCGCCGGGCAGCTGTAAGTGTTGTTTGTAGCATTATAAACGAAACTTGTTATCGGAAATATATCCGAATCGTTGGATGCCGGTTCTTTGGGCACACATAGGTCGAGATTCCGTTTTGCTCACATTGCCGTATCTGTTGCCCCGTGTGATATCCTTTGTCGGCCAACACATCCATTTGCTCCCCTTTCAGTATTCCTTTGGTAGCACTGGCTACTGTAGCCAGTGCATTGGTATCGTTTACACCTCCGGTATCAAAATGAGTAATGAGTTTGTTCTTTGCATCCACCGATGCCTGTACATTGTAACCCACTACCGTTATTCTACGTTGCAATACTACCGACTGTGCGTCCTTATCCATGGTGCTAATCTGATCCTTGCCCGTTTCTTTGAGTTCGGTTTCAATGGCCTGATACTTTTCTTTCCGGCTTTGCTGTGTCTCTATCTTAGTCTGGAAGGCCGACTTTACTTCCTGCAAATCGGCTACCTCCATTGCTTCTTCAAACTCACGAATACGTCCGTCAATATATTCCAACTGACGGTCTATCTTTTTCTGATTGTAATTGTTCTTGAGCGAGTTTTGCGCCCTGACTTTAAACGAATCAATGGCGATGGTTTTACCTTCGATAAGTCCTAATTCTTTAAGCAGAAATACAAACTTGCGGAAGATAGCCCGGAAGTTTTCTGAATACTCTTTTCGGAACATACAAATGGTGCGTGCCGAAGGTGTTTGTTCACACAGCAACCAGCGAACTTCCAGATTCAGCCGGGCTTCACGCTCCAGTTTACGCGAGGAACGAATTCCATACCGGTAACCATAAAAATATAATTTCATAAGCACCGCTGGGTGATAAGGCGGGCGACCTTCTTCTTTCACAGCCACATGCCGAAAACCGAAGCTCTCTAAATTTATCGTGTCGACAAAGAAATCTATTACTCGCACAAAACTATCGGACTTGACCATTTGCTTCAAACAAAGCAATTGAGGCTAATTTCGCTCTTCCCCTTGTATGTGTTGCATAAATCTGTAATGTATTGATTTGCACTATAAATTTACACATAAACAACGTTTTGGCTGATTATCTTGTGATTAAATCAAACAATAATTCAATGCAACCCCCAAAAAACATCCGCTGATGTTTTTGCGCAGTCTGACGCGGAAGTACATATTGCAGTATAGATTTCAATTCGGACTGCATTTTTAGTAGTTCTCAAGATTTTTTTGACTTTCAGATGTTGCTTTAACCACTTAAAGAAAAGCTCCACTTGCCAGCGATTTTTATAAAGTTCGGCAACTTGAAGCGCAGAGATGTGAATTGCATTGGTTAAGAACATAAGCTCACGCTTTTGTTCGTCATCCCAATATCTGACTAATCGAAGATCTTTCGGGGAGTATTGTTTGGGATAGAATCCGGTCAATTCAATTGTGGCATCAGAAATCACATTTTTGGGCAATACAGGTAGGAGTCGTTCAATACATACTAATCGCTCGTCCTTTCAGATCGCTCAAAGTGCTATTTATTACTCATTCCAATCATTGACTATTTTTATTATACTCTCGACCTCTTCTCTAGTAATAACAGGGCCAATAGGCAAACTTAATTCCTGATTTGCAATCTGTTCTGTAATAGGAAAACTTTTGGTGTTCCACTCTTTAAAGCATTCCTGCTTATGCGGAGGAATAGGATAATGAATCACAGTACCCACGCCATTCTTGTCCAGATAATCATGAAGTTCATCACGTCTGCTACCGCTGACCAGTATTGGAAATAAATGGAATACATTACTTTCATACGCCATTGTATCAGGCAATGAAATGCAAGGGTCGCTTAGATGCTCAATGTAATACTTTGCAACCTCTTTTCTATGCTGATTATCCTCATCTAAATGCGTTAACTTTACTCTTAATACTGCTGCTTGCATTTCGTCTAACCGACTATTCCGTCCAGTGTATTTGAATACATATTTTTTGGCAGAGCCATAATTTGCAAGGCTCCGGACGGTTTCTGCCAGTTTTTTGTCATTCGTCGTGACAGCACCACCATCGCCTAAAGCTCCCAAATTTTTGCCGGGATAAAAACTATGACCGGAAGCATCACCAAGTGAGCCAGTTTTTCGACTATTATACAAACACCCATGTGCCTGCGCATTATCTTCTATCAACTTTAAAGAATATTTTTCGCAGAGGTTTCCGATTTTATCTGTATAAGCACATTGACCATATAGATGCACAATCATAATTCCTTTTGTCTTGGGCGTTATCGCTGCCTCAATCAAAGAATCATCAATTTGATAAGTGTCAATATTTGGTTCTACCAACACTGGTTTTAGGCCGTTTTCAGTTATGGCCAATATAGAAGCAATATACGTATTTGCAGGCACAATAATTTCATCGCCAGGTTGCATTATTCCCAATTCTATATAGGCTCTGAGTATCCATATCAGGGCATCTAAGCCATTGGCAACACCAATGGTATATTTGGTTCCAATATATTCAGAATATTCAGCCTCAAAGGCTTCATTTTCTTGTCCCTGCAAATACCACCCAGAGTCAACAACCCTGTTCACAGCATCCTTGATTTCATTATCGTATTTTGCAGTAATTGCCTGTAAATCGAGAAATTTTATCATTAATTATAAGGTTATTAATATTTTAAACTATTTCAATAACACAGCCAGCCCATGAATACCCAACACCAAAACCAGCCAAAAGTACATTCCCTTTTAAACGAGACTCTTTCCTTGCTTCACAAATGGCAATAGGAATAGTCGATGAAACAGTGTTACCAACGTTTTCGAGATAATAATAAAATTTATCTTCTTCAATTTTTATTTTCTTACGCATAAAATTCATTATATACTTGTTGGCTTGATGAAAGATAAATAGATCGATATCATCTTGACATAGGGAATTCTTTGCAAGAGTATCAGCAACTAATAGAGGAACGGCATCTAATGTAAAATTAAAAATTTCAGAGCCGTCCATAAAAAGATGGTCTGAAGAATGAGGATTATTATTTTCATCAAATGTCAGATCATTAGAAGCTGAAGAATGGCGACTAGCACCATTTTTTACGATCAGATTATTTGCTCCTCGGCCATCGGTTCCTAATGAAAAATTTCCTATTTTAGCAAATCCGGTATTCGAAATAATAGTTGCAGTAGCAGCATCTCCAAAAATTGTTCGATTCCCTTTATCTTTTAGATGTAGATATTTAGAATATGTTTCTGCTGTTAGTAACAATATATTTTTTGCAATGCCACTTATAATAAACCCCTTTGCAATAGATAGTCCATAAACATATCCTGAACATCCCAAGTTATAATCGAAGGCTCCTATATTTGTTCTTAGTCCTAATTTTTCTTGAATTAAACATGCTGATGTTGGAAGAAAATAATCAGGGCTTTGTGTGCATAATATTACAAAATCGATATCATCACGTTCAATATCAGAATTTTCAGCAAAAAGTAATTCTGCTGCTTTTACTGCCATATCCAAAGCTGTCTCATCTGGGGCTGCAATATGCCGTTGGTCTATTCCAACCTTCGAAGCAACTTTCTCTACATTCCATTCTGGAAAATCTTTTATCAGATCTTCATTTGAAAGAATCCGTTCGGGTAGATAATATGATACTGATTTTATAAAAGCAGTCATAAATATTAGATTTTGAGTTTTCGTTATTGTAAAGTATAGCCCCCATCAATCAATAAGTTGGACCCAGTAACCCAACTACTTGCATCTGAAAGAAGATAGATAACAGCATAAGCAATATCTTCTGGTTTTCCATATCGCTTCAACGGATATTTTTTTACATCTTCAGCAAGTTGCTCACGTGAAATAGTCCCTTTCGAATAAATTTTAGTATCCACCATTCCTGGATTAACAGTATTGACTCTAATATTTTTAGGAGCTAAATCTAATGCCATTCCTTTGACTATCCCATCTACTGCACTTTTTGATGCTGTATACATTGAGTTTGCAATGTAGGTGCAATATTTTCCGGATATTGACGATATGAATACAATTGAGGAATCCTTTTCTATCTTTTTCTTTTTTAATAATTGTACAGAAAGTAGGGTGGGTGCAAAAAAGTTTACATCCATAATTGAAGAAATAGTTTTTCTATTTATAAATTGAAACGGCAAGGTGTTTACAAAACCTGCGCAATGAACTAAACCATTTATTGGTGTAGTTCTTTCAATAAGGTTATTAAAATGATCCTCATTATTTAGATCTGCTATTATAGCCTTATGGGATTCGCCATTCATTAATGACAGCGTTTCACTAAGTCTTTGTTCATTTCGGCCTGTAATAATGAGATTAGCCCCTAGCTTCGAGCATTCAATAGCTATAGCTCTGCCTATTCCAGAGGATGCCCCTGTAATCAATATTGTTTTACTTTCTAATGAGAAAGGATTATTCATTTATAATCTTGATTTTACAATATTAAATATATCTTCAATAGTTTGTGAGTTATGTATATCATCACCCTTGAGCCCAACTTTGTACTCTTCGTCAACCATGGCAATTATAGACAATGCCATTAAAGAACTCCATTCATCAATATCTCGGAATTTTGTTTCTGCGTTAACTTCAGATGCGTCTGTTTCGTCAAACTGTGCTGCAAATTTTTCCACAAAAGAATTAATGTCCATATTCTAATAGTTTTAATAGTTTTAATTTATGAGTGTTAAATTTCTCATACGAAAGTTCAAAATAAAAATTTCGTTCATTTTCTCCAATCATAATAGGATTCCATCCTCTATGGTATCTAAGAACCAGCGAATTATTCTTTCTTACATCAAAAAGACATGTTGTAAACCCCAAAATATCAAAAGCTATCTCTCTTCCGATAATATCTCCTTTTATGGCTAAACCTTCAGGAGCATCTTCGCAGAATATCCAACTTCCAAATACATATTTCGTTTTCTGAAAATGATATAAACGAATTGTGCCATATAGCTTTTCTGAAATGTCTCCAACTAAAAAATAATACTCTTCACCTTTTTCTTCTCTGTATTTATAGTCTCTTAACCAGTTCTTTTGAGCTTCTAAATCATCACTCACAATAGAAAGATGCTTATTTCTGTTTGGATTCAATCGCAAACTTAGAATAAATTCAGCATCATCAATCCTAGCTAAACGAAGAAATGTATCATATTTAACTATACTAAAATCAGAGGGTAATTTCATCTGTTTATAATTAGTTTTTTATTGTCAGATGGAATTCGCCATGGATAATCATACTTCTGTGTGAGAGTCTCTCTCATAGCTCGTTTCATTTTTATATTTTAAAAATTCATTGTAATCTCGAATATAATCGTCAGTTTCATATTTTTCTGAAGCTAAGACTAAGCACACAGAACCTGAAGAGAAATCATCTAACTCACGCCAAATGCCAGGTACAACATATAGTCCTTGATGAGGTCGATTTAATGTAAACGTACGTTTTACATTCCCATCATTTAGTGTAACATTGAAGCAGCCACTGGCAGCTATAATTAACTGAGATAGGCCCTTGTGAGCATGCCCCCCTCGAGATTCTCCTCCCGGCACATCATAGAGATAATAAGTCCGTTTGACTTCAAAAGGGATTGTTTGATTATTTTCAACCACAGAAATGTTCCCTTTTGTGTGGTGATGTCTATTTAATTCGATTATACTACAATCATATACGGAGGTGTTTCTCATTTCACAAAAGTTTTAAACTGTCCATAATCAAAAATATAATCATTAGCATTGTATTCAGTTGAAGCTAATACTAAAGCTAAAGAATTAGTTGAAAAATTCTCCATTTGCCTCCAAAGTCTATTGGGTACATATAATCCGTAATATGAACGGTTCAAGGAAAATGTTTTTTTTTCTATACCATCATCCAAAATTACATCGAAGCTGCCAGAAAGCGCAACAATAAATTCTTGATTCTCTTTATAAGCATGACCACCTCGAACCTCTCCTCCCGGTACATCATATATCCAGTAGGTACGTTCTATTTTGAACGGCACATTTGTAATTTCTTCTATTACGGATAAATTTCCACGTTTATCTAAAAACTTAGGTAAATCAATCAATTGAGCTTCTTGTACTGTCATTTGCATTTACGTTCAGTGCATTAATACTTTCAAAAACTTGCGTAATATTTTTCATATTCGCCTGAAGTAATATTTTCCATCCATTCCTGATTATCCAGATACCACTTTACTGTCTTTTCAATTCCTTCTTTAAATTGAAGACTGGGTTCCCAACCTAATTCTGTTTTTAACTTTGTGGAATCAATGGCATATCGTAGATCGTGTCCGGCACGGTCAGTAACATAGGTAATCAGTTTTTCGGATGTCCCTTCAGGGCGATTTAACAATTTATCTACAGCTTTAATAACTACTTTTATTAGATCGATGTTTTTCCATTCGTTGAACCCGCCGATATTGTATGTGTCTCCGCCTTTGCCTTTATGAAAGATCCAGTCGATGGCGCGGGCATGGTCTTCTACATAGAGCCAGTCGCGTACATTCTCCCCTTTGCCATAAACTGGGAGTGGCTTATTATTGACAATATTATTTATAAACAATGGTATCAATTTCTCAGGAAACTGATACGGACCATAATTATTACTACAGTTGGTGACAATGGCAGGCAAACCATACGTGTCGTGGAAAGCCCGGACAAAATGGTCACTGCTTGCCTTACTGGCCGAGTAGGGTGAATGCGGATCATATTTGGTGGTTTCAACAAAGAATGAACTATCCATTTGTAATGCACCGTATACTTCGTCGGTGGAGATGTGATAAAATAGTTTGTTACTAAAATTATTCTCCCAGCTGAGTTTCGCTGCCTGTAGCAATGATAGGGTGCCCATTACATTGGTACGTGCAAACGTAAACGGATCTTTGATGCTGCGATCCACATGGCTCTCGGCTGCCAGATGAATAACGCCATCGATAGTATATTGTTTGAACAGACTTATTATCGCATCGAAGTCACAAATATCAGCTTTGATAAACGTATAGTTTGGTCGGTTCTCAACATCTTTCAGGTTTTCCAAGTTCCCGGCATATGTCAATTTGTCCAGATTGATAATATGATAATCTGGATATTTATTAACAAACAACCGTACGACATGAGATCCGATAAAACCGGCGCCTCCGGTGATGAGAATATTCTTCATTATAGAGGGTGGTTTGTGCTTGCTAAATGTAAAAGATACTGTCCGTACTGATTTTTCTTCATAGGTTGTGCCAGTTCAGTCAATTTGTTTGCATCAATCCATCCCTTATGGAATGCAATCTCTTCCAGACATGCAATTTTAAGCCCTTGTCTTTTTTCGATTACCTCCACAAAAGTCGAAGCTTCCGACAGAGAATCATGAGTGCCCGTATCCAACCAAGCAAACCCCCGGCCTAATAGTTGAACTTTCAGATTTTGCTCTTTTAAAAACTCCTGATTGACGGTTGTTATTTCCAACTCTCCCCGGGCTGATGGTTTGATGTTTTTGGCCACATCAACCACTTTGTTCGGATAAAAGTATAATCCTACAACCGCATAATTTGATTTAGGTTGTTGGGGCTTTTCTTCAATGGAGAGGACATTACCTTCCGCGTCAAATTCTGCTACGCCGTAACGTTCTGGATCGGTAACATAATAGCCAAATACGGTTGCTTTTTGCTGATCTGTATGTGCAACTGCCTCTGCTAACATCTTGCCAAAGCTTTGTCCGTAAAAGATATTGTCTCCCAATAC
>Ga0065701_1003956_pt1 | contig 14105 bp, 10 predicted proteins | sample Biomet1_FD_59088 | JGI IMG/M metagenome (GOLD analysis project Ga0065701, IMG submission 59088) | Microbial communities from bioreactor (seeded with anoxic lake sediment) at LBNL, California, USA - Biofuel metagenome 1 version 3... | ecosystem: Engineered > Bioreactor > Anaerobic > Unclassified ...
CTGGAGATCCGTGATGCGAAAATGGATGGTGATCTTGGCGAAGTGACCTTCTGTGCCTGGTATCGCGATCAGAGTGGGTTGCACCCACACCTTGAGCTCTCGCAGTTCGTGCGTTGGCAAGGCGAATGGGTTTATACCGTCGGTGAGTTTTTGCCTTACGCCCGCGCGGCGAAAATCAAACCGAATGATGCGTGTCCGTGTGGCAGTGGTAAAAAATATAAACGCTGCTGCGGTTGAAGATGAACGCCAAGGCTCTAAAATGCTTTTCCACGATTTCGAAAAGCCAACAAATCACGGAATAGAAAGTAATATTTATTACCTACTTTGTAAGCATCGGGTGGTAAATGTCCGCGCAACCATTCAGTGTTCAGGATGGCCCGTTTCAATTCGATGGTTGTCATCTGAAGAAAGCGGGCAGCTTCCAATGTTTCCAGTACATATTCCTCGTGATTTTCTATCCCATTTTTAATTCTATTTAGCAACCATCCTTTCGATACAACAAAAATCATCGTGATTCCTCTTGATAGCAAATACAAAGCGAACGTTTAAACGCAGAGGGATCTTTCAGAGCGAACATACTAATTTTGCCTGTTTAAGATATTGCTGACTTTGCACATCCCCTATTTTTCATGCCAGGGAACCACTTATGTTGCATTGTTGAAATGAGGCTGGTAGTGGAATCTTTGGCATTACCGGTCCGTTAATCATCTGTATTAATGTGAGAAGGACGATTGCCAATACTGTGGTCACCACCATCATCTCTACCAGTGTCATGCCATGACAAAATGTCAGTTTTATCTCCATGAGAACCGCCGATGAAGTTAATTTTTATGTGGGTCTAATGCCCAGTTACCGATGTCGTCCTCCGTACCAGCTTGACCATCTGGTCCCACAGAAAACACATCAATATTGCCGTGTTCGCCGGGGCTTAAGAGTTGATATTCGTTTTGCCACGGATCTGCTGGCAGGCGCTTGATATAACCGCCGTCTTTGTAATTCCTCGGTGCAGGTTCACTGTCTGGTTTGATGATGAGCGCATTTAACCCCTGATCCGTGCTCGGATATCGGCTATTGTCCAGCTTGTACATATCCAGTGCATTTTCCAGCGCGACGATGTCACTGACGGCTTTCTGGTGATCTGCCTGGTCTTTATTGCCCATTAAATTAGGCACGACCAAACTCGCCAGAATGCCCAGAATCACAATCACTACCATAATTTCCAGCAGTGTAAATCCGCGTTGTTTTTTATATTGCATTTTTACTCTCATCAAAAAACGGGTACTTCAAATGATTGAGCTGTTCCATTTAAATGGAACAGCTCAATCATTTAAGGCGTCGCAATTAATGCTTCGCTCATTCCTGTCCATGCCGGTTTACGTTGAAAATTTGCATCAAATAACAGGGGCCAGTCGGGTATGTGGTAGTATCCAGGTGTCCAGCTTGTTGCATCGGTTAATCCCCAAACGGTGATACCACCACGGAGATCATATGGCACTGTTTCTAGATAGGCGGTGATCACGTCACGATAACGTTGTCGTTGTAACTCTGCTAATTCGGTCGTTAGTGTAGTGGCGGTGTTATTCGGATTCATGCGTATGTCGAGTTCGGAGATTCGAACTTTTAAACCCATGGCTACACAACGGCTGAAGGCTTGGCGGATTTCAGTGGTGCTGGGCCAGTAACGGTCGATATGTAATTGAAAGCCTATTCCATCAATCGGTATGTCTCGGTTGCGGAAATTGGTTACCATATTCAGAACAGCATCTAATTTCTTTGGCATTGCTTCGATGTTGTAGTCGTTGTAATACAATTCCGCATCGGGGTCTGCTGCATGTGCAAGTACATAGGCCTTGGCAATATAATCGCTGATATGAGTGGACCAAATACTGGAACGAACACTGCCATCATCCAGGAATGCCTCATTAACAACATCCCAACTGTTGATATCGCTGCTGTAATGACTGACCACTGTAGTGATGTGCTCCGCGAGCATGGCTTCCCAGTCACCGGTGTAATTGCTCATCCAGCTGGGTAGCGCGTTATGCCACACCAGTGTATGGCCATGAACTCTCATGCCATTATCTTTTGCAAATTTGACCAGATAATCACCATCGTTCCAGTTGTATTGATCCTCTTGAGGATGAATGAACTCCGGTTTCATGACGTTTTCTGCTACCACTGAGCTGAACTCATGTGCTGCCAGATTGCGCAGTTGGCTGGCTTGTGGGCTGTAACGAATGCTAGATGCACTTTCAAAACTTCCTACGGCGAGAGCCACACCAATAGGAATGGTTGTTTGATCTCGAAGCATGGGCGAGGACGGCATGGTTGGTGTGGTCGATGCAGACTCATCACTTTGCCCACCACCACAGGCCGCTAGTCCCATACTGGCGATAATAGCGAGATGTCGTATAAATTTTTGCATGGAAAACCTGTTGCAAGAATATGATGAATGATGGGATCCGGTTTAAATCACCGAATCCCATCACTGTTGCGGTTAGTGGGTTAAGCCACCTTCATCCAGAACACTGGTTGTCCAGAAAAAGGGCGCGTTCCANTTCACNGTCACTTCATTCAACGTCCAAGCACCGATTTCATCTTTCCAGCANGTCTGGCCTATGCATTTNCCTTTCATAGTTGACGCCACTGGATCGCTGAAACTGATGGAGTTCGGGCCACCGGAGAGAACGCCNGGAGGAACCAGCGGTGAAGCNGGATCAACNGGATGNGCCCAGAATCTATGATGTGGATTTTTCAGTGGACGGAAACCGTANCCAGATACGTAGGATTGATCCATTGGGTTACGTCCCAGTACATAATCCATGGCATCTGACATTGCTTGCAGGTATTTACGCTCACCGGTGAAGTCATGGGCCAACCCGAGGAAGATACTTCGGTTCATCAGGTTAGAGTTAGAACCCCATGGATATTCAACCGCTTGATATGGAATTAAATATCCCTCTTTCTCTACACCTTGTTGATAACCGTTAGCTGCCGCGATGATTGCTGAGCGAGCTTTATCTATATCTTTTTTATCTAATTTATTGGGAACCATGGCGAGAGTAATGGTGCCTGCACTGCTCACACCCTGCCAATAAAGGTCGCCGGTACCTGCTTTGTCGCCTTTAGGGGCGGTCAGGTAGAACGAAGAATTTTGGATGGCTTTTTTGTATTCCGCTTTCCCTGTTGTAGTGAATAACTCGGCAGCAGCCCAGTAAAACTCATCTTTCAAGTCTGTATCATCATAGGGGCCTGAGCCGACAAAATTGTCGTAGGCATACACATTCGGATGACGATTTGCGGCTTGCCAGGCTTTTTCTGCTGCTTTTAAGCAACGCTCAGCATAGGCCGGATCTTGTTCTTTCCACACACGAGCGGACTGAGCTGCTGTTGCTGCCATGTTGAGAGTGGCGGCAGTGCTTGGATGGCTGAGATAACGAGGTTGTGGATCTTTGTGTGGTGGCAGCGGCATACCGGTCCAGGCTTTGTCTGCCACTTTATGGAATACCATTCCTGAGGCATCAATTTCGGTTAGCTGCAGACTCTCCAGATGTTTGGATTGATCGCCAACGGGTACTGACACTTTTTTACCGTCCGGGATCTGCATGGCAAGGAAAAAATCCATCATCCAGCGTGACTCATCGAGCAGATCGTTATGTTTATTCCCTTGTTCTGGAATTTTTACTTTGCCATCGGCAAAGGCATTTTTATCACTGGTTTTGGCTAATTGCTCACGCTCGTAAAGGTTCATCAATGTCCAGACAGAAATACCGCCATTAACCACGTATTTACCCTGATCTCCGGCATCGTACCAACCGCCAGTTACATCTAATGAAAAGTCACAGCCAGGCCATTTGTTACCTTTGGCATCTTGTGCGTCAAAGCAGGTTACTTTCTCAGGCTTGTGACCTGCAGGCCGAGCGAGGTTTGGTCGTTGAACGTATTTCTCTTCAATATCGATACCACTGCGTTGCTGGTAAAAGAAGGAGAGCGCGTCATATTTCATGGTGTGATAAATGTCATTACCAATGTTGAATGGATGACTTTTTTGACCAGCGACTTCCAATACGAGCCCTGTTGCGGGTGTATTGACTTGGCTAAAGTCTGCACTGTGCACTAATTCACCAGAGGCTTCATTCAAACCAAAAGGCTTAGTTTTACCTTCTGCAAGGATTTCACCTTGGGCATTCAGCAAGTGCCAGGTGAGAGGCTCTTTGGCATCGCTTGCAATGGTCGCTCGCTTTTGGGCCTTAGTCAGATAGCCAACTTGATTCACGCGTACCGTTGCCAAATTGGATTTTTTATGAAAACTCGGGCCAACCAACGATACGTCGCCTACGCAGATAGTTGTAGGCGCTTGAGTTCCCATTTGGAATTGAAGCTGAGTCTTTTCGTCACTGGCTGAAGGGGTGAATTTGATATCAAAGGGTTTGGCTGTGTCATTCAGCTCAATGTCTTGCACTACATAGCTGGTATATGGTGCGCCATCATGCTGGACGAGAGCCTTCATATGGACGCTTTTTTTGGCCCGTGCTTTGAAGTGTAACGTGTAGGTTTGTCCTTCAACCAGCGATATGCCTGATTGACCGAGAATAACATCCCAAGGATTCGCTCCCGAGTCAGTAAATGTTGCACATCCCATCTGGTTATCTACCCCAAGGGTCGCCCCGGCGGTCCACCAACCATCTGAACCTTGAGTAAATTTACCATTGTTGAGCAATTCTTGGCTTGGGCCTGCCGATGCTCCAGAGCTTGAAGCTGAGCTATTACCTGTACTCCCCGGTGCGCAGCCGTATAAACCGATGAAGCAAGACATGACCACCGCCAAGGGGCTTAGTCGATATATTTTCATTTTTGACCTCTTTGATAGCAGACAGAAAATTGTCGGGTCGATTTCTGCCTCCCGTTCAATTTGCGCGGTGTCGTGATGAATTGCCATCACTCATTAGAAATCGATTTCAAGATGTAAATAACAACACTTGAATCTGTAAATCAAGTCTGCATCTGTGAAATGTGAAGAGCGTGGCAAAATTTCTGTCATATGTGTGTACATATTTTAAATTTACACGAAAAAGATATCGATTTCATTTTTTGAGCTTTGTGTTGGATTAAGCGATTTTTTCTTATTTTTATGGGTTTTTATCTTCTTTTGTCGTGATTTAGATGAGTTTTTTATCCTTCTGGTTGGTGATTTTATTTGATTTGATATTGATTTTGATGTCGATTTCTTAATTGGTTTTGTATTTGTGATCTTTCTCTATATTTAATAATTAGTAGCCTGATTTGTTCTAATAAGCTGCATATTAGCTGGAATGTCAGAAGGGATTCCGTTTACCATGGTAGCTAATTTGCAATCGATTTCACATTGGGTCTTTACTGCCTATACTCGATTTGGGATGCCGATAAGTCATGTTATGGATGCGAATATCAGGAGTTAGTGACGAATGAAAAAGAAAATCAATCTGGCTAGGTCTGCGGCCTATCTTTTTGTTGGTTGTAGTTTTGCGAGTGGAATATTGAATTCAGTGTCGGCGGATGTGCTGACAGATGCCCCTTACTTTGCGCAATGGCCTAAGATCCATAGTGCCATACCAAAAGATCAAAAAATGGAACAAAGCATTAAGGCGTTGCTCAAGCAAATGACTTTAGAGGAAAAAGTTGGGCAGATGATCCAACCTGACTTTCGTGAGGTAACACCGGAAGAGATTAGTAAGTACAAAATAGGTTCTGTGCTTAATGGCGGTGGTGGATGGCCTAATAACAACAAACACGCATCTGCAGCGGATTGGGCTCAACAAGCTGATCAGTATTGGCTGGCTGCTGAAGCTGGTTTTAAGGGCCGAGGTTTTCGTATTCCATTCATGTGGGCAACGGATGCGGTTCATGGCCATAACAATGTTTTTTCCGCAACATTGTTTCCGCACAACATCGGATTAGGTGCCGCTAACGACCCCGATCTTATCTTCCGTATTGGACAAATAACTGCACGTGAAGTTGCAGCTACAGGTCTGGATTGGACATTTGCTCCGACCGTAGCTGTTCCTCGGGATGATCGTTGGGGGCGTACTTACGAGGGTTATTCCGAAGACCCGGCAATTGTCTATCACTATGCAGGTGAAATGGTCCGCGGTCTGCAGGGCTCAGCTGCCGACCTTCGTGGTCAACGTCATGTAATTTCTAATGTTAAGCATTTCGTCGGAGATGGCGGTACGCAGAATGGTGTCGATAGAGGTCAAAATTCCTACTCTGAAGAAGCACTACGTAATTTGCACGCAATGGGTTATTTCTCAGGTCTGGATGCCGGTGCGCAAGTTGTCATGGCATCGTTCAATAGCTGGAATAACAAGCTAAATCGTGATGTGTTGGAAAATGATAATGTTGAGTTCAATGGGAAGCTGCATGGTAGCCAATATCTGCTGACCGATGTACTCAAAGGCAAGATGGGCTTCGATGGGCTGATTGTTTCTGATTGGAATGGCCATAGCGAAATTGCTGGATGTACCATGGGAAATTGCCTACCAGCTGTATTGGCCGGGATCGATGTATTCATGGTAACAGCCCGAAAAGACTGGCTGACGTTTCGTCAAAGTTTGCTCGATGGTGTAGCTAACCGTCAAATACCCATGAGTCGGATTGATGATGCGGTCACTCGCATTCTTCGGGTTAAGATGCGGGCTGGATTATGGGAAAAGCCTCAGCCTTCTGCACGCGAGTTGGCGGGTAAGCAGCTTGAGTTAGGTGCTGCAGAGCATAAAGCTCTGGCTCGAGAAGCTGTAAGTAAATCTCTGGTTTTATTGAAAAATGAGAGAAATGTATTGCCATTAAACCGTAATGGCCGAGTGTTGGTCGTTGGCAGTGCTGCAGAGGATTTGGGTAAACAGGTTGGTGGATGGAGTCTCACTTGGCAGGGGACTGAAAATAAACGCACTGATTTTCCGGGTGCCCAAAGCATGCTAGATGCGATTCGCTCTACAGTTGGTGCGGATAACGTTTTGGTAGATGCGAAATCGATTGATTTTAAAGCAACAAAACCGGATGTAGCCATTATGGTCATGGGGGAGGATCCTTATGCAGAATGGTTTGGTGATATCCCTGACAATAAAACGCTCGCCTATTCCGAATTAAAAAGCAGCTATCACGACGATTTGCTGACTTTGAAAAAGTTGAAAGCTGCCGGGATTCCTGTTGTAACGGTGTTGTTTTCCGGACGTCCGTTGTACGTCAATGAAGAAATCAACTTGTCCTCAGCCTTCGTTGCCGCTTGGTTGCCAGGGACTGAAGGTGAAGGGATCACTGACGTACTATTCAAGAATGATAAAAACCAGGTTGTGCATGACTTTCAAGGGCGTCTGTCTTTCTCTTGGCCATTCCTGAAGTGCGCTACCTCAATCAATCGTGCGCCAAGCAATATTCCTGATTGGAAACGNCCAAGTTTNGANCAAGANCCTAATGGTGCTATGGCTCCGCTNTTTCCTTATGGATATGGTCTGAGTTATAAACAAGCATCACCGGTGGCTGCTCGGGTAAGCAATTTAGATACGCTTCCTTTGGATGAGCGTAAGTTTGGTTGTAACGAAACTGACCCTGCCAAGTTGGTTGCTGCGGATAAGGTCATGGAGTTGTTTGGACCGAAGGCGAGCGAAGAACATCGGCTGCGAATGGGGGACGCCAGCAATTGGACGGGAACTGAAGTTTCAGGTAATAGCACAACTGAAATGAAGTACATCAAGGTGCAACCAATTGACTATCTCCGCCAGCAAGATGCACGTGCAGTGACCTTCATGGGAGAGAACAAACCAGATGTCGATACAGGTGCCACCATTCAACTTCAGACCACCCAAGTTAAAGGTGCAGATCGTCGAAGCTATCTGAAAGCCAACAGTGAATTGCAAGTGACTCTGCGTATGCAAGAAGTGCCAGAAAGCAATATGACGCTGGGGCTACAGTGTGGTTGGCCTTGTGGAAAAGCGATTGAAGTTGCTCCTGCTCTGCGTCAATTGCCCGTAGGTAAATGGGTTACCTTAAGTCTGCCGTTAAGCTGCCTGCAAGATGGAATGGATTTTACGAAAATTAATACTCCGTTCATTTTTGCTACCAGCGGTAAAGCCCGCATCGATTTAGCGGATGTCCGTTGGGTGCCAGCAACCTTGATACAACCGAGTAAAGATCTCATGCCACTCGATTGTCAGGGCCAATTAAAGCCATAACCTGTGATTCCAAGTAATGACCCAAGGCACCTTTTGGTGCCTTGGGTTTTTTGACAAAAAATAATTCAGTATTTGCTCATGGAGAAATGAGGTTATGGCAATTTCAATTGTGCAACGTATTAGGTTGGGTTTTGCATTTCTCCTGCTGTTGTTACTGTTCCTTGGTGTTATCAGTTATGTGAAAACTGCGACCATTCATGGTCGGTTTCGTCAGGTTACAGAAGTGGCGACACCCCTGACATTAAATGCTAGTCGTTTGCGAGAAGCCTTGATGGCTGCTGATAGGGATACCTTAGCGCATTTAGCTAGCTGGGAATTATCGAGCTTCCCTCGCTTACAACAGAGTTTTACTCAAGAAAAAGCGCGTTATGTTCAATACATCCGCGATTTTTCGGCATTGACATTAGATGCTGAAAGTACACAACAGTTGCAGAAAGTAATTCATGAGGCTCCGCAGTTATTTACTATTTCGGAACAGTTGATGGGGCTGCATGAAGAAGCGGCTACGTTAGCGCACAAGCTATCGCAAATGCGTAGCGACTTTTTACAACTGGACGATAACTATCGTTCGGCGGCTGACTTGTTATTGCATTTTACTGCTAGTCAGCGATCTTTACAGAACAAGGCAGAGTTGATCACCAGCGGAATTGCTCGTGATCTGAAGATGATTCAGCGTGCCGATGCCAAGACCAATCTGCAAGCCTTGCAGTCTGTTCTGGCTAAGGATATCGAAATAGCCAACCAGCGCTTGGCAAGGATCGCGGTACCAGATGATGTAAAAGCCAGATTTACCCGGCATGTGCAACGTATTCCGCAATTGGTTTTTGGAGAACAAGGGTTCATTGAGGCGTTGTCCCGCAATCAGGTGATCAGCCAACAAATGCTGGTCTTACAAACTAAACAAGACTCGTCAGCCAAACAACTCGGATTGGCATTAGACAAACTCATATCCATTAGCAATCAGAGCATGCAAGTCGATAGACAAAGTGCTGATGCGGCAGTTCAAAGCGCTAGCTTTTGGATTTTGGTTGTTTCGTGTTTTTCCGCAGCGGTAGCAATTGTTATTGCTTGGAGTACGGCGCGGAGTATTCAAATTCCTCTGGTTCGAATGAATGAAATCCTGGCTTTGATGGCCCGTGGTGACATGACGTTACGTATTAACTACCGAGCAAAAAATGAATTGGGTGAACTCGCTAACTCGATTGACCTATTAGCTCACAATACGAATGAACTACTGGTCGAAATTCAAAATGGATCTGAAGATCTAGTGCGAGAGACACAAAATACGGCTGATATTAGTGAGTTGGTCATGACTCGGGTTCAGGAGCAGAAAAAGCAAACAGATCAAGTAGCCGCCGCCATATCAGAACTCGAATCCAGTGCTACAGAGGTAGCTCGATCTAGCGAACACGCGAGAAGTGAAGTGGACTCAGCCAATAATGAAAGCCAACGGGGTATGAGTATTGTTCTGGAAAATCGTCGTGGTATTGAGCAACTGGCTACTGAAATTTCAGAGGCAGTGTTTATTACTCATAAGTTAGAGGGTTTCAGTAACAATATTGGCAATATCTTAGACGTGATCCGTGGAATTGCGGAGCAAACAAATTTGCTCGCGTTGAACGCTGCTATCGAAGCTGCCCGAGCGGGTGATGCAGGACGAGGATTTGCCGTGGTATCTGATGAAGTCAGAGCATTGGCGACACGTTCGCAAAGGGCCACACAAGAGATCCAGGCCATGATTCACAATCTACAAAACTGCAGTAGCGAAGTGGCAGCGGTTATGGAACGCAGTCACGAGCAAACTCAATTGAGCGTTCATCAAACAAAAGAAACCGAACATGCGTTGGAAAATATTGCCTTGCGCATGAAAGCGATTAAAGAGATTGCTGACCAAGTGGCCTATGCCGCAGAAGAACAAATATCGGTGAGCCAAGGTGTTGCACAGCATGTAGCCAGTATCGCTGATGTGGCTTACGAAACGGAGCAAGCGTCAAAAGCGTCGGCAAATAGTAGTGAGGTCTTGGCAGGACTTGCTGACCGGCAGCAGGCTCTCATCGCGCATTTCAAAGTTTAGGGGAATGATATGTGGAAATTTATGAGTGCCCTACTGGCATGGGGGATCTGCTTCTCTGCTGTGGCAGAGGAATTGGTTCTGGAAACATGGCGAGTTGATGATGAAGTGCTATGGAAAGAGCGTTTTTTACCTCGATTTCAAGCCAAATATCCAGATATAACCGTGCGTTTGCAGCCGATCCGTTCGGCTGAATATGATCAAGGTTTATCCAAACGATTAGCCGCTGGAAGTGCTGGCGATCTCATTACTTGCCGGCCTTATGACCAATCGTTGCAAGTGTTTAAACAAGGCCATTTAGTTGATTTGACGGATTTACCGGGGATGGAGAATTTTCCCAGTTTTGCAAAAGCGGCTTGGCAAACAGATACGGGAGCGCAAACTTTTTGCTTACCGATTGCTTCGGTGATCCAGGGTTTTTATTTCAACATAGACATTTTTAAACAGCTTGGATTAACGCCACCTAAAACCCGCGCCGAATTTTTTGCTGTGTTAGAAAAGGTAAAACAGGATGGACGCTATCTGCCGCTGGCATTTGCGGCTCATGATAGCTGGGTCGTATCGGAATTAGGATATCAAAATATCGGGCCGAATTATTGGCATGGCGAGGATGGACGACAGGCGTTAGTTAATGGCCAGGCTCGGTTTACCGATTCGCCGTATGTTGATGTATTTAAAGAGCTGTCTCGTTGGACTCCCTATATAGGGGCTAACCCTGCTGAAGCAACAGAAACCAAAGCCGTCGATGCGTTTGCTACAGGCAAGGCTGCCATGATTGTGGCTGGATCTTGGGCTATTACTCAGTTTACTGGAAAGGTTAATTTTGGCGCATTCCCTCCGCCAGTCGCTAAGGCTGGTGATGCTTGTTATTTCACTGATCATACGGATATGGGCATTGGTATTAATACTGCTAGTAAACATAAGGAAGCGGCGATGAAACTGGTGGAGTGGATGGCCTCAGCCGAATTTGCAGAGTTATTTTCCAATTCAGTTCCCGGTTTTTTCTCTCTTTCCAACCATTTTTTTGAATTAAAAGATCCTGTGGCAAGCACGATGATGGGGTGGCGAGATACCTGCGATTCTACTATCAGACTGGGGGCTCAGTTTTTGTCTCGCGGTCAACCATCGTTTACAGATGGATTGGCTGAGGTGACGCAAGCTGTTGTGTTAGGCAAAATGACGCCTGAAGCTGCTGCGGAGCAGACACAACAAGGATTGAACACTTGGTATGCGCCGCAAATGAGTTCAAAGTCGGAATCATCTTCTGTTATTGGTAGCACGACTACACCTGACATTCCATCAGAGATTAGTGCTGCTCCATAAGCCCTCAGATTAATACCTCGAAAAGCGTAGTTGGGCGTTCTTCCCCGGCTACGCTTTGCCTTGTGTCGGCATCGGCGCGTTCAGAACTAATTCATCCTGCCAACTGTAAGTCCTCAGACGCTTATTTTTCTAAAATTCCATGGTCTATCTGATTGATTTTTCGTCAAAATAATTAATGTGGTGAAATCGATATCTTTTATTTTAATATCATTGCTTTGTGCCTCAATAGACTCCATAAAAACGCAATATTAATTAAATATATATATAACAATGGCTTATGTGTTGTTTTTTATTGCCTATTTATAATCAAGCAAGACTGAGTGATCAACGTCACAATTGCAAATCTGAAATTGTGAAATCGATTTCAGATGTTCTTCGGCCGATCTATAGTGCCTGCAATTTAAAACAGAGGAATGATCATGAAGAAAATTATGCTGTGTTGTTCTGCTGGTATGTCGACCAGTTTGCTGGTGAAGAAAATGGTTATTGAAGCTGATAAACGAGGTTTGGCTGCAGATATAAAGGCTTTCGGTGCTTCGGAGTTTGATGATCAAATGCCTAAGTATCAGGTGGTATTGCTAGGGCCTCAAATCAAATACATGCAGCCTGAGTTGCAAGCGAAGGCGGCTACGCGAGGCATCAAGGTTGAACCTATTGGCATGATGGATTACGGCATGCAACGCGCTGATAAGGTACTGGATTTTGCCTTATCTCTGATTGATTAATCACGTTAACAAGGAAAGGACAATACGATGAATTCACTCTATAGCATGCTAGTAGGACTGATTGAACAACGGATCGGCCCATTAGCTGGAAAATTAGGTCAGCAGCGTTACGTGGTATCAATCCGCGATGGTTTCATTGCTGCATTGCCATTTATGATCGTTGGCAGTTTCATGTTGGTGGTTATTTTCCCGCCGATTTCAGAAGGGACGACGTGGGGTTTTGCTCGCGCTTGGCTTGATTTTTCAACTACCTACCGTAATGAGTTGATGCTGCCATTCAACATGAGCATGGGGTTGATGACGCTGTTTATTTCGGTTGGTGTTGCATCCAGTCTAGCTAAGCAATATTCGCTTGACCCTATCACGACGGGTTTGCTTTCTCTGATGTCGTTTATGNTGGTGGCAGCGCAATTTAAGGATGGCGCTATNTCNACNCAAGTATTTTTCAGGTCAGGGTATTTTTACCGCATTGATCTGCGCTATCTATTCCACTGAAGTTTATGCTTGGCTGAAGCGCAACAATATTACTATTCGCTTGCCTGACCAAGTCCCAACGGGTGTCGCGCGTTCATTTGAAGTGTTAATTCCTGTTCTGGTTATTATTTTAACTCTGCATCCGTTGAATCTATGGCTACAGCATACCACTGGCATGATTTTGCCCGAGGCAATCATGCATATGCTGAAGCCTCTTGTTGCTGCCTCAGATAGTTTGCCTGCTGTGTTACTCGCCGTGTTGGTCTGTCAGATCCTTTGGTTTGCAGGTATTCACGGAACCATGATTGTTACGGGCATCATGAATCCATTCTGGATGGCCAACTTAGCGAGTAATCAAGCTGCTTTGGCAGCTGGCCAAGCTATTCCTCATACTTTTTTACCTGGGTTTTGGGATCATTTCCTGTTTATCGGTGGTGTAGGTTCAACCTTGCCATTGGCCTTTTTGTTGATACGTAGCCGTGCTGTTCATCTGCGGACGATTGGTCGCATGGGTTTGGTGCCGGGGTTTTTCAATATCAATGAGCCGATTCTGTTTGGTGCACCTATCATCATGAATCCTATTTTCTTCTTGCCATTTATTCTTATTCCGATGGTCAATGCCGTTCTTGCTTGGTTTGCGGTTGATTTTGGTTTGGTGGAAAAAGTAGTCATGTTGACTGCGTGGACTACACCGGCTCCGATTGGCGCNTCATGGGCTACNAATTGGGCATTAAGCCCGGTCATCATGTGTTTCATCTGTATGGCGATCTCTGCNCTGATGTATTACCCATTTGTGCGTGCATATGAGCGAACTCTGTTGCAGCAAGATGCAGATAACGCCAAGGCAGAAGACGAAGAAATGAATGCCACGCCGAGTCAGGCTTAATTGTCATAGGCTGCGGGCTTCACCCGCTCGCAGCCTGATCCAAAGAGGAAAAAATCAATGCAATATAAATTCCCTGAAGGGTTTTGGTGGGGAAGTGCATCATCTGCCGCGCAATCGGAAGGTGCCGCAGCACAAGATGGTAAAGCACCCACGATCTGGGATCAGTGGTTTACAACTGAACCAAATCGTTTTCACAATCAGATTGGCCCTGCTGATACCTCAACGTTTTATGAGCGATATAAGGACGATATCGCTCTTATGGAGCAAATAGGCCACAACAGTTTCCGAACTTCCATTTCTTGGGCTCGTTTGTTGCCAGATGGCAAAAACATTAATCAAGAGGCAGTCGCCTTCTACAACAATGTGATTGATGAATTATTGGCTAAGGGTATTCAACCGTTTATTGGATTGTTTCACTT
>Ga0065701_1012752_pt1 | contig 14033 bp, 11 predicted proteins | sample Biomet1_FD_59088 | JGI IMG/M metagenome (GOLD analysis project Ga0065701, IMG submission 59088) | Microbial communities from bioreactor (seeded with anoxic lake sediment) at LBNL, California, USA - Biofuel metagenome 1 version 3... | ecosystem: Engineered > Bioreactor > Anaerobic > Unclassified ...
CTTTGCACGGATGTATCCGATGCCTATTTTGCCAAAGCGGTTTCCCTGGTGGAACGAGATCTCCGCAAGCGCGGTCTGGATGTCATTCTCAGCTGCACAGGCAATGAACTCTCCCATAAAAAGAAATACCTGCAGCTGCTGCTCAGCAAACATGTGGATGCCATTATTCTGATCGGCTCGCCGTTCCGGGAAGAAATGGATAATTCCCATATTGAAGAAGCGGCCAAAAAGCTGCCGATCATCACCATCAACGGCTTGATTGAACGGCCCAACATCTATTCCATCATCTGCGATGAAAAAGACGGAGTTCGCCGCTCCGTCGAACTCCTGGCCAAAGAAGGACACAAATCCATTCTGTACCTCTATGACGCCCTGACCTACAGCGGCAAACAAAAACTGGAGGGCTATCACTTAGCTGTAGAAACCTATGGCCTCGATAAAAATCCAGCTCTGGTCCAGCGCATTCCCCGCACGTTGACCGCAGCCGATTTGATCGCCGCTGAAAATATCACCCAGCAGCTGATTGAAAACCAGACGCCTTTTTCGGCCATCATCGCCTCGGAAGACCTGCTGGCGATCGGCGCGCAAAAGGCGCTGACCGCTTTTGGCAAAAACAAGCGCAAGCACATTCCCGTCATCGGCTGCAATAACTCGGTGCTTGCCGAATGCTCTACCCCGTCCCTTACCAGCATGGACAACCGGCTCGACGTCCTCTGTCCGGCGGCTGTTGAAACGCTGACAAAAATCTTAACGGGGGATATCGATCTGATCCCGTCAAAAACAATCTTCCCGCCACTGCTGGTCACCCGTGACAGCTATGATCCACGAAAAGAATAAAGCCCCATAAAAAAACCGACTGCTGCGCAGCCGGTTTTTTATTTCCCACGAAAAGAGCTCAGTCCTTCCAGACTTCAATGCCTTTCTGCGAAGGCAGTGTCGACGCCCGGAAAACCGGCTCTTTAATACCCATGGCCTGCTGCTTCTGATAATCCCACAAAGCAATAAAAGCGTATTTCCCAAGCAGTACAATCGCAATCAAATTAGTCATCGCCATCAGCGCCATAAACAGATCCGCCAAATCCCATACCAAGGAAATCTTCGCCACGGAGCCAAAGAGAACCATGGCGACAACGAAAATCCGAAAGACCAGTAAATAAACTGGCTTGGCTTTAAAGAAATTGATATTGCTTTCGCCATAATAGTAATTGCCGACAATCGAACTAAAGGCAAACATCACAATAAAAAACGCCAACAGGCCCGGGGCCCAACGAGCCAAGGTGCAATGCCAAGGACGCCTGCACCAGTTCCACACCGGTCAGTTGAACGCCCTGTGCGTTCACCGCCTGGGTATAATCGCCTGACAGCAGGACAATAAACGCCGAGGAAGTGCAGACGATCATCGTATCAAAAAACACCCCAACCGCCTGAACCAACCCCTGTTTTACCGGATGCGTTACATCCGCCGTAGCGGCTGCATTCGGTACTGATCCCATGCCAGCTTCATTGGAAAACAACCCTCGCTTGATTCCGGTCATCAGCGCCGCACCGATGCCGCCTCCGAGGGCAGCATCCCACTGAAAAGCCGAGGATACGATCAGATACAACATATCCGGTACGAGTTTTATATTGACGATTACAATGTAAAATGCGGTAAGAATATAAAACCCGGCCATAATCGGAACCATCCATTCGCTAACCTTGGCAATGCGGCTGACGCCGCCAAAAATGACGATTGCCGTCAAAATGGCAATGCTAATTCCCATCGCGAAACGATCGATGCCAAAAGCCGTTTCAGTCGCTATGGTAATCGTATTGGCCTGCACGGAATTAAAAATCAGCCCGTACGTTATGCTGATCAGAACCGCAAAGAAGATAGCCGCTTTCGTGCTGCCGAGCGCATTTTTTATGTAATAAGCCGGACCGCCGCGGAAATTGCCGTATTTGCCGCGAACTTTATAAATCTGCGCCAAAGTGCTTTCCACAAAACCGCTGGCAGCACCAATTGCCGCAATAAACCACATCCAAAAGATCGCCCCTGGCCCCCCCATGACAATGGCGATCGCAATGCCGGCAATGTTGCCGACGCCCACCCGGGAAGCGGTGCTGATGCAAAAGGCCTGAAATGAAGAAACATGCAGCCCCTGCGTTTTTTGCCCAACCCCCTCAGTAACCAAACGAAACATTTCCTTCAGCATCCGCAACTGAACAAACCGGCTGATAAAAGAAAAATACGCCCCGATGCCAATCAGCATGATAATCAGAACGTACGACCAAAGAACTTCATTGACGGCGGCGACCCAATTTCCCAATACTTCCATTAAAAAACCTCCTGTTTTTAATAATGTACATCTCGCGAACAAGCTATCCCATGACAAAAAAGTGCATTGTCAAAAGAAAATATCAGCTATTTCCTTCTACAGTGCACTTTTATATCCATAAATATATTGCCTTTGCAAAAAACTACACTACTATAATCTCTTATAGTATAACAATTTCCATTTTTTTAGTCAATAAAGCCTACTCCGCCTTAAGCGGTCGCAAAAACAAATCCAAAAGCTGCTCCTGTGCATCCCTGCGGTTGACGATGATTTCGTAAACAGCACGGCAAATCGGCAGTTCCACTGCCGCTTCCCGGGACAGATCCAGCAAGGCCTCGACCGTGTAAACGCCTTCGGCCAGCTTGTCTGAAGTCGCCTGTTTTACCCANTTTTCNCCAAANCGCCGGTTATTGCTGTGCGGNGAAAAAAGTGTCGCCTCATAATCGCCGAGATGGCTNAANCCNTATACCGTCATCGAATCGCCCCCCAGGGCGCCGATAATGCGCGACAGCTCCGCTGTACCACGCGCCATAAGCGCGCCTTTCAGACTGCTATAGCCAAGGCCGTCGAGCATGCCGGCAGCAATTCCGATGACGTTTTTCGCTGCAGCGCCGATTTCGATGCCCAGCAGATCTTCCCCGTAATAAAAACGAATCAGGGAACTGCTGAATTCCGCCACGAGTTTTTCTGTCACTGCCGGTTGCTGTGAACCGATAACCATGCAATTGGGAATTCCTCGCGTAAAATCCTGCACATGCCCGGGACCTACCCATACGGCAATCTGCTTGTCTTCGCCGATGCTTTCAGCCAGGACAACAGACAGTCGCTTGCCCGTGCCAATTTCCAACCCCTTCATGCAGAGGATGCATATCTTGGATGTCAAATCGCCATGCTGCAGCAGCTGCGTCCCAAACGAACGCAGCTGTTGCGAACTGATCGATATGATGATCCTGTCTGCAAACGCCAAGGCTTCCGCCAGCGAATTCGTCAGCTTCACCGTCTCCGGCAAAACCAAATATTCATTTTGTCTGCTCGCTTGCAGTTCAGCAAATCGTTTTGAGCCTTCACGCCCCCACAGCACTACATCATGGCCGATATGATTGGCATACCAAGCCAAAAAAGTCCCCCAGCGGCCACACCCTAAAACCGAAACACGCATAAAACCCCTCCGCCTCTAATCATCAGACTAAAAATATATCGCCTTATATTCCCTTGATCAAATCCTTGATCACTTCGCCGGCAATGATCAGGCCGACAACCGACGGCACAAAGGCAACGCTGCCGGGAACAGCCCGGCGCATATCACAGCTGCGAGCGCTGCCCGGCGGGCAAATGCATTCCCCCCCACAGCCACTCGGACCGGCGAGTTTAACCGGCATTTCTTTTGAATACACCACTTTAAGCGCTTCCACCTTGCGGGCCCGAAGTTCCTTGCGCATGACCTTCGCCAGCGGACAAACAGTCGTCTGATAGATATCCGCTATCTGAAAAGCAGTCGGATCGAGTTTATTGCCAGCCCCCATGCTGCTGATGATCGGGATGTTTTTTCCCTTAGCCTGCAGCACAAGATCAATTTTAGCCGTTACCGTATCGATGGCATCAACGATATAATCATAATCCGCTTGAATGAATTCGGCCGCATTATCCGGCAAATAGAATTTCTGGATTGTCGTGACTTTTGCTGCGGGATTGATCTCCAGGATTCGCTGCTTCATCATCTCAACCTTGGGCTGGCCAACGGTCTTGGTCGTCGCATGAATCTGGCGGTTGATATTGGTCAGGCAGATCAAATCATCGTCAATGAGGACAATATGACCAATGCCGCTGCGCGCCAGTCCTTCAGCCACAAAAGATCCGACCCCGCCGACCCCGAATACTGCGACTTTACTGTCCGCCAATTTTTGCATTCCCGGCGCTCCCAATAAAAGTTCTGTCCGTGAAAATTTCCCTAACATTATATAAATTACCTCATATTCCTCTATTTTATTTCTCCATTTTAATATGAATCCGCTAAAGCTGCAAGTCAGTCAAAGAAACCGCTGCGCGAAAAAGAGCCGCCTGGCGGCAGCTCTTCATAACTTCCACAGTCTATTCTTTTTTATCCGGTTTAAATTCCGGTATTTTTGAGTTTTTCGGCAAACTAAATTTAGGAAGGCCCGTTGCTTCATCTATAGGATGTTCAGCAAAATGCCCTAAAAACTTCGGCACTTCTAATACAACAGGATCAGCCGCCAGGGGGGAAACTGGCGGGTGCGCGATCACTCCGTCGACAAAATCCGTCGCAATAATCGTAGCCCGCACTTTATCGCCAAATTTTTCGTTCACAACCGTCCCTAAGATGATATTGACATCCGGGCTGGTGTGCTCGTAAATATATTTCGTCGCCTCATTGACCTCATACAGACTCAGGCTTTCATTGCCGCTGATGTTCAGGATGATGCCGCGGGCCCCCGCCAAGGATTTTTCAATCAGCGGGCTCGTCACCGCGAGCTGTACAGCCCGCACCGCGCCCTCAGAGCTTTCGCCAATGCCGAGCAAAGCATCCGGGCTGGCACTCTGCTGAAAAATTGATTTCACATCGGCGAAGTCCACATTAATGACACCGATCGTCAAAATCAGTTCCGAGATACAGCGAATCGCCTGTTTTAAAATCCCATCCGCCGCTTCAAAAGCGTTTACCAAGGACAATTTTTTGCTGGTCTGCAGTTTCAACAAATTATCATTGTGCACAGCGATAAGTGCATCCATATGTAACTGCATTTTTTCGATGCCAGCTGTGGCAATTTTCTTCTTGCGAGCACCCTCAAAAGAAAACGGCACATTCACGACCCCAATCGTCAAAATCCCCAGATCTTTGGCTATTTCGGCAATCACCGGAGCCGCGCCAGTTCCAGTTCCTCCACCCATGCCAGCAGTGATAAACACCATATCGGCGCCGATGAGCATGCTCTTTATTTTATCCACATCCGCCCTGGCTGCGGCCTCTCCCAAGTCAAACTTAGCCCCTGTGCCGAGGCCCTTCGTGATGTCCGCCCCAATCTGCACGGTCTTGATACCCCGCCCCGTCATTTGCTGCAGCTGCTTAGCATCCGTATTTACCGCGATCAAATCTATATCCAGTGCATTTTCCTTGGCTATGCGTTCAAGCACACTGTTGCCGCCGCCGCCAACGCCGATCACTTTAATCCGGACGACCGCACTCTTAATCTCTGTATTGTGCATAGGGCTCCATCCTCTCACATCATGATTTATAATCAAGCCTGCATTGCAGTGAGTCCATAAATTGGCATTTTAAAATCATCGGCAGATCCAGATTTTCATTGACCATATATGTCAGCTAAGATCCAATCCTTTCGATCATCTATATTATATCATTAAATTTTCTATAATAATATTGTCAATCCTGCTATTTTCCCTATTTAAACCATAAAAATACAAAAAAAATACAAGGTCTTAGGCAAATACCATCGTGACCTTGTAAATATCAATTCTGCATGAAACAAGCTACAGAATCACTGTGCCGTAAAAAACATTACCGATAAACACACCAGGACGATTTTTAAGCCGTCAAATTTCAAAAAAAACACTTCCTCATCGATAAAATTAGTACGTTTACAATTATACTATAGTCGTTTTGTTTTTTCAATAAAAACATCTGTCTTTTTCCAAAGTCACAACCGTGGCTTTTTCCTGTCTTTATTTTATATAATCCACCCGATTTCCTTGAATAACCGTAGCCGGGCGCTCCGGTTGATCAGAATACCCCAGCGCGAGTCCGCCGCAAACAACTTCATCGCGGCCAATCCCCAGTTTTTCGACAGCCCTCATGACCTTTTCGTCATCGCAGAGCCAGCGAAGCTGATTAATCCAGCAAGACCCGATTCCAATTTCCTGCGCCAACAGCATCATATTCCCCAGGGCCAGCGCCGTATCCGCCATCGCGTTGCCATAGCCTCGCTTATTGGCCGCAATAATAAACGTCGGCGGATTGTACATGAAATTATACTTGCCTTTCTTGGACAAGCGAATCGCCGTACTCTTCATATCATGCGGATCGGCCGGCTGTTCCATCTCGGCAAAAGCCTCACGAACCACGCGGCGCAATTCTTCCAGCACGGCGGCCTGCTGCACGACAACAAAATGTGTTGTCTGCCTGTTATGGCCGCTCGGGGCCAATTGCCCGGCAGCAACAATCTGCGACAACTCGCCATCGCTGATCTGCTGCTGCTTGTATTTGCGAACGCTTCTGCGTCCTTTGATTGCATCCATTACACCGTTCATAAAAACACCTCCAGTATTATTGCTATCATTATACCACCTTCACCAGACAGCTTTTCATATGCGACGCACAGAGAATCGGAAGCATCACTTCACAAAACTGTCCACAATACCCTGTTTAAAAGGCTTAGGCAACCGATCAGGCTTCGACTTCTTTTTCCTTTTTCGCCGCACAGGACAGCATGCCGCCAAGCAAAGCTCCAAGCAGCGCCGGCACCACCCAGCCAAGATGCGCTCCATAAAGCGGTAAATGCTCACCCAGCAACAAGTTGATCGCTGTAATCTGCATGCCCGCCGCATTCAATCCATCAAAAATACTGAAAAAAAACGTCGCGCCCAGGCTCCAGCGATAAACCTCTGTGCGCCCGCCAAAAAGACGATTGCCAAGGGACAACATGACCAAAACGATGACGACCGGATAAATTGCCGTCAAAAACGGAATCGATATGCGAATTAATTCCGTAAGTCCAACATTTGAAAACACCAGACTGAACAGAACGCTGACCAAAAGGACTCTTTGATACTGAATTCTGCCATGCGTGATATCATTAAAAAACCAGGCACAAGCCGAAGCCATGCCAATGCTGGTCGTCAGACAGGCAAAACCGATGATAATTGCCAGCAAGGCATTGCCAGCCGGGCCAAAAAAGATAGCCGCTACCCGTGACAAGATACCCCCGCCGTTTTCTGCTATACCGAGAACCGATAGACTTGTTGCACCCAAATAACCCAAGGACACATAAACTAAGCTCATCAGGGTTACCGAAATCAAACCACCAATAATGCAGATCTTGCCAATTGCCCGTGTTTCCGTAATTCCCTCATCTTTCACCGCATTGACGACAATCGCCCCTACAGCCAGAGAGGCCAAAAGATCCATCGTCAGATAGCCATCCTGAAATCCCTGCAGCATCGGCCCGACCACATAGTTTCCCAACGGATCAAGCAAATCGCCAAGTGGCGAAGCAAATGACTTGGCAAACAGAATGACTAAAAACAGCAGCAACACCGGCGTTAAAATATTGCCAACCCGGGCAACGATCCGGCTTGGATTTAATGCCAGATAATAGGTCAGTCCAAAAAACACCAAGGTGTAGATCAACTGGCCAAACATCAGGTTTTCATCCTGCAGTAAAGGCCGAATACCGATTTCAAAGGATACCGCGCCAGTTCGTGGAATGGCAAACAATGGCCCTATCGTCAGATATAAAACACTTAAGAGCACGACCGCCGCCTTAGGGTGAACCCGCTCTGCAATAAATTTTGTATAATCCCCGCCGGTAACCGCAATAGCTACAATCCCGAGCAGCGGCAGTCCTACGCCCGTAATCAAAAAGCCAGTAATCGCCGGCGCCAGATTCAGCCCCGCCAGCTGGCCGAGCGCCGGTGGAAAAATAAGATTTCCTGCACCAAAAAAAACAGAAAACATCATTAATCCGATGGATAAAATCTTTGTTTTTGCTAAACTTTCCATTGTGTTCCCTCATTTCAATTTCACCAAAGCTAAATGCACATAAAAAAACATGCCCTGAACAAATTGTCCAAAACATGCAACTTCTGCATACAAACACCGCATCTTTCCATGGGTAACATTATAACACATAGCAAGCAAATCGCCAAGGCGATCTGCCCATTAAAATTTGTAACAGCGTAAACTTAACGAACCCAGCAATTTCTGTTATACTTAAAAGCAGAAAAAGGAGAGTTTAATGATGAATGAACACCCCGATATCCATGTGCCTCATGGCATACAGCAAAACATCAAAATGGAACTGCTCGGCATGATTCACCATGGCGAAAACCCGTTTGACATCATCTGCCATATAGCCCAATACCTCGAGGAAGCTTCTGCCGAAGGCGGTTATGCCGACATCGTCAAAGATAACCTGCGCTCGATTTACGGTGTAGCCTTAGGTGAACCCCGGTTGCTTGAAGCTGAACTGCATGATGTCAGCGAACGCGGCAAAAAACTCAAGGCAGCTTTTGAAAGCGAAACCGAATCCGCTGAAGTAAAAAAACGCATTGAATTCGCCCTGATCCGCCACCGCAAAAGGGCTGAACAGCTCCGGATTTTAATCCAGCAGGCCAAAGAAACTGCCGCAAACAAATAGTGCTTTATCCTTGCCATACCTGTTGAAGTGAGCAAAACCATTGCTTCCTTCAACATTTTTTTGCCTAAACCGACGGCAAAGCCACCTTACAGCAGATGCATTATCTGTATTTCAGACTTATTTTTTATAGTAATATTTACCCATATATTATATACTAGTTGTAAATTTATTAATGAAGAATCTTCAGTTAGTTGGTGGTTTTGATTCATGAAAGCCTGTTTGCATAAAACGCTTTTCATTTTTTTACTGTCCTTACTTTTCGCCTGTCCTGCTGCTGAGGCGGACGAAAAACAAGCCGACAGCGACTGTTATCCGATAACGAATTTTGAAATTTTTGAAGATGTCGATGGCACATATGATTTTGCCACGATAAGCTCTCCGGCCGGAGCGGATAAATTCCAGCCATATCAGCAGAATGCACTTTCCCTCGGAATCTCAAAATCCACCTTCTGGATAAGGTTTATGCTGCCCCTTGCCGATCCACAAGCAATAGATGCCAAACGCTTGCTCCAGCTGGGAAATCCAAATATCAGCAAAATTGATCTGTACATTCCCGTTCACGATGACAAAAAATCAGCAGATATTATCTATCGCGAGAAACACGTCGGCGCTGCGTCCGCTTCAACGCCGCGCGATATATGGGATGCAGACTGGATATTCCCCATCCCCCGCCATTATGCCAACGGACAATATGTATATCTGCAACTCAAAAGCATTTCCACTTTGCGTCTGCCAGTGCAAGTCTGGCAGGAAAATGCGTTTCTTCAGGAAGCCTTTCTCAAAAACATCGGTTATGGCATTTTTTACGGCGTGCTCATCGCAATGTTTCTCTATAATTTGTTTATTGTCTTTGTCTTGCGCGATAAAACTTATCTTTTCTATGTTTTATATCTCTTCTTTATGTTTATTTACCAGTTCGATGTCCACGGCCATCTGAAGCTGTTGCTCAGCATGGACTATTCACTTTACAATTCATTGTTTTGGCTTTTTTTAGCAGGCGGATTCATTTTTTCGATTTTATTTACAGCCTGCTTTCTCCAAGTCCATGAAGACGAAGCCGTTTGGCCAACGATGATAAAACTCTTGCTGGCAGCGGCAGCATTGCAGGGTATTTTCGGAGCTTTCGGGTATGCGGTTCCGGCAAATCAACTGGCTAACAGCCTGGGCATCCTGGCTCCCCTGTGCTTTATGGCCTTAGCCACCTTCCGGTTTTGTCAGGGATTTCATCCAGCGATATATTATCTGCTAGCCTGGGGCATTCTTTCCCTTGGCATCATCATATGGATTACGACCCCTTACAGAATTCTCGGCGCCAATATTTTAATGCTTACCACAGCTGCCGAAGCCATTTTGCTTTCGCTGGCACTGTCAGATCGGTTTAAAATCCTGCGCTTAAAAGAATTGGCCCTTACGCAGCATGTACATTACTACCGGGATTTAAGCCTGACCGATGAATTAACCGGTCTGTACAATCGACGCTATTTAAAAAAGAAAATGCGCCAGGATATAACCGTCGCCCAGCTGCATGAAAAAGACTTAGCACTGATCGTCGTGGATATCGATTTTTTCAAAAAATACAACGATGCCTATGGTCACTGGCAAGGAGATCAAGTCTTAGTCCGCTTCAGCGAAGTTCTGCTGAACGTTTTGGATGGTTCCCAGATGGCATTCCGCTTCGGCGGGGAAGAATTTGTCATCCTGCTGCCAAACGCTGCCCACGATGACGCTGCCGCGATTGCCGAAAGAATCCGCAGCGATTTTGAAGGCCAAGATTTTTCACCTACAGAAAATGCGTTGGTACATGTAACCATCAGCGCCGGTTTATCAATTTTAAAAGCCAACGACACGGAAGAAACCTTCTTCCAGCGTGCCGACAAAGCTTTATACCAAGCCAAAGCCGCGGGAAGAAATCAAGTCGTCTGCCTGTAAATTTTCTACGGATTGTCCAGCAACGACCGCTATACTTGACTTGAGACCGTAATCTCCAGAAAAAAGCGTGCAGCCAAATTGAGCTGCACGCTTTTTTCTTCATTCATTTTCAATTTGCGGATGCATTGTCTCTTCTTCAGCCGCATTTGTTTTATGATATCCAGCCTTGTAATAAATCCCCGTCAACAGCAGCAGCCACAACGGACCCGCGATCAAAGAGATGCGATGCGCATCATCCAGCGCCATCGCCAAAATGATGCAACCCAAAAACAGCATCGTCAACCAATTGGTATACGGATAACCCGGCATAGGAAATTTGAGCTGGGAAATCTCTGCCGCATTGAGCTTTCTGTGATAATTGTGCTGTGACCAGAGAATGATAAACCATACGTACAGGCCGATAAACGTAATGACGCTCATGAGATAGTTGAAAATTTCTCCCGGAATCAGATAATTAAGAATGACGCTGAGCACCATCATGGCTACCGAAGCCAAGATGCCGCGATGCGGCACCGCCGATTTGCTGAGCTTCACAAAATATTTCGGCGCTTTCCCCTGCAGCGCCAGGCTATGGAGCGTGCGGCCCGTCACGTAAATGCCGCTGTTGCCCGTCGACAGCGAAGCCGTGATCACGACAAAGTTAATGATTCCGGCAGCGGCCGGAATTCCCAAGCGGTCAAAAATCAAGACAAAAGGACTTCCCATCGTACCGATCTGTTCCCAAGGATACACCGACAAAATGACCAGCAATGACCCAACATAAAAAATGAGAACGCGATAAAATACCTTGTTGATCGCTGCCGGGATTGTCTTTTCCGGATTTTCCGCTTCTCCGGCAGTGACCCCGATGAGTTCCATTCCCAAAAAGGCAAACGCAACCATAATCAAAGACGTAAGAAATCCCGACAGGCCGTTGGGGAAGATCCCACCATGCGTCCAGAGATTGGCAAAGCCGATGGCCATGCCACCGTTCCCAAAGCCGAATAAAATCATCGAAGAACCAAAGACGATCATGGCGATGATCGCAACAACCTTGATCAGCGCGAACCAAAATTCAAATTCGCCAAACACTTTAACCGACGCCAAATTCGCCACCGTCAGAAAAATCGTACAGGCCAGTGCCGAGATCCACTGCGGCATATCCGGCCACCAGAACTGCACGTAAATCCCGGTGGCCGTTGTCTCGAGCATGCAGACAAGCGCCCAAAAGAGCCAATAAGACCAACCCGTAAGATATCCTGCCAACGGCCCGATAAACTGATAGGCATACGCCGTAAAAGAACCGGCAATCGGCTGTTCTACCGTAAGCTCACCGAGAGCACGCAAAATAAAGTAAATAAAGATTCCGCCAAGCCCATAGGCTAAAACGATCGACGGGCCAGCTGCCTTTATGGCTGAAGCCGAGCCGAGAAAAAGGCCCACACCAATCGCGCCGCCGATGCCGATAAGCTGAACATGGCGCTCCTTTAAGCCCCGCTGCAGTCCTTCATGCAGCATATCATTTTCTTGCTGTTTTTCCATAAGATAACCTCTTTTTCTAATTTCTTCTCGTTGCAGAATTTTGCGATAGAGAGGTTATGCTGGGCATTTGAATAAATATGGAACCCTACTGCTAACAAGTTTATTGTTTACCGAATAGATTACACTCATATTTGTTCTTTCAGGGAAAACATACCTCTTTTATCACAACATGAGTTTTATTCTACGACATTTTTTTTGATTCGTAAATTATTAAATGCCGGTTTTGCGAAAAAAGTACAAGTGTTTTCCAGGAAAACATCGATCCAGACGTGCGCGCTTGCTTTGCGCTAAATGAAACAGCGTTTTGTTATGCAAAAAAACAGATCCAGCTTTGATTTATTTTGCATCGGCTATACTATATATTTTTCCATTTCCTGGTCTTCGTCCGGAAATGTTTGTGCGAAGCAACGATATTTTTATGCAAAACAAGGCTTCCGTTATTTGGAAGCCTTGTTTTGCCGTTTTATTACCACCCGGTTAAAATCTTTTCACCAATATCCCGCTTCAGTCTTTCCGTCCGAGGCCCAAGACATCTTTGTAATTGCGCATGCCATCGATGCAGCACTGCATGACGACATCGGCATCCAGTGCCAGGAGTTCAAAACCGGATTTTATGACATCGCGATTGCATTTAGCAGCAAAATGTTTGTCTTTAAACTTCTTTTTTAAACTTTTTACTTCCATATCCTCAATCCCCGACGGACGCATAAGCGCACTGGCCATCACAATCCCGCTCAACTCATCAACCGCAAACAAGCTCTTTTCCATATTGGTCAACGGCTTGCATTCATCGCTGCAAATACCGTAGCCATGCGAAATAATCGCGCGAATATCGGCTTCATCTATCTCTTCTCCCGCAAGAAGCTCCCGCACATGCTGGCAGTGTTCCGTGGAATATTTTTCATAATCCACATCATGCAAATACCCGACCGCCTCCCAGTGTTCCTTGTCTTCTTTAAAATATGCAGCCATAGCGCCCATTGCCGCACTTACCGCCTGTGCATGCAAAAACAAGTGCCCTTCCGTAACATGCTTTTTCAAAATAGTTGCTGCTTTTTCCATCGTTAAATTCGCCATTTTATCCGCCTCCAAAATGAATGTTCCCCTAAATGTCTTGCATTTAAGCTCTTAGTTTCGTATAATATATCTAACAAAATAAAAATATATTGTACAGTACAATATTACAATCGTTCCTTATACTTGTCAATATGCTTACAGGAGAATTCACTATGGAAATCAATGCCATTATTGCCGAAAACTTAAAACGCCTGCGCCTGGAACGCAATCAGAGCCTGGGACAACTCGCCAAGAGCTGTGGCGTCAGCAAAGTCATGCTCTCACAAATTGAGAAAGGCGATACAAATCCTACGATCAATACAGTATGGAAAATCGCCAAAGGCTTAAAGGTTCCTTATACCGCACTTTTAGAACAGCAAAAATCTTCCATGCAAGTGCTACAGAAAATCCACACGGAAACACAAGCCAGCGATAATCAGCATTACCGCATCTATTGCTATTATCCCAACAGTGCCTCGCGAGATTTTGAACTGTTTCAAATCGAATTGGACGAAGGTCATTCCTATGCTTCCGTCGGCCATTCCCCTAAATCTTTCGAATACATCATGGTTTTACAGGGCACACTGACGTTAACCATAAAAGAAGAATCCTTCACCCTGACAGCCGATGACAGCATCACATTCCCAGCTGCATCGAAGCACCTTTACACAAACAGCGGACAAGGAATTTTAAAGGCGGTAATCATCAACCATTACCCCACCTGACGGAAAAATAGGTTTCGCCAAAAGTCCGCAGGCATGTATTGGCGCCCCCCTCCTTCGCATGATCTATAATTAAAAGTAATCGTATTTATGAAAAA
>Ga0065701_1001374_pt1 | contig 14009 bp, 12 predicted proteins | sample Biomet1_FD_59088 | JGI IMG/M metagenome (GOLD analysis project Ga0065701, IMG submission 59088) | Microbial communities from bioreactor (seeded with anoxic lake sediment) at LBNL, California, USA - Biofuel metagenome 1 version 3... | ecosystem: Engineered > Bioreactor > Anaerobic > Unclassified ...
TCTCTTTTTTCGTGTATCGCATAGAAAATACCCCTCCTCCTGGGATGTCCAGGATTCGGGGTACACTTCATTGCCGAGCGGTTCTTTCTTTTTTTGTCGGATTAGTGACGGAAGCCGCCGTGGCCGCCGCGATCATTGTGGCCGTGGAAGCCGCCGTGGTCGCTATGGGTCGGAGCCGGACGTTCCGGACGCTCGACGTAGTCCGCCGGTTTGTCGACGAACTCGCGATGGGAGACTTTGACTTTGCCTTTTTCGTCGAGGCCGATGACGACGACCTTGAGGGTGTCGCCGACTTTGACGACGTTGGCGGCGTTGTCGATGTACTTCCAATCAAGACGGCTGACGTGGCAGAGGCCATCGCAGTCGCCGAAGAGGTTGACGAAGGCGCCGTAGTCTTCGACGCGGGTGACTTTGCCTTCGAAGATTTCGCCGACCTTGGCTTCGCGAACGATGTCATCGATCGTGGCCTTGGCTTTCGCGATCATCTCTTTCTTCACGTGGTAGAGGGTGACGGTGCCGTCGTCCTCGACGTCGATCTTGATGTTGTCGCACTTGGCGATGATGTCATTGATGACTTTGCCGCCGGTGCCGATCACGTCGCGGATCTTATCCGGATCAATGTGGAAGGTCACCATCTTCGGAGCGTATTCGCTGACCTCTTGACGGGGTTCGGCGATGGCTTCGGCCATGACNTTGCGGATTTCGGCGCGGGCCTTGTTCGCTTGGGAGAGGGCTTCGGAAAGGACCTCACGGGTGACGCCGTGGATCTTGATGTCCATCTGGAGGGCGGTGACGCCGTTGACGGTGCCAGCGCACTTGAAGTCCATGTCCCCGAAGTGGTCTTCGAGGCCTTGGATGTCGGTCAGGATGGTGTAATGGTTGTCTTTTTTGTCGGGCGAACGGGTCGGATCGTTGGTGATAAGACCCATCGCGATGCCGCTCACCATGGCCTTGACCGGAACGCCGGCCGCCATGAGAGAAAGGCAGCTCGCGCAGATGGAAGCCTGGGAGGAGGAACCGTTGGATTCGACGACGTCGGCGACGCAGCGGATGGTGTACGGGAAGACCTTCTCGTCAGGGATGACGTAGCTGAGGGCTCTCTCGCCTAAGGCACCATGGCCGACTTCGCGACGGCCCGGAGTGCCCATACGGCCAATTTCACCGACCGAGTATGGGGGGAAATTGTACTGATGCATGAAGCGACGGGATTGCTCGGCGGTCAAGTTGTCGATGATCTGGGCATCGCTAAGAGGCCCTAAGGTCGTCGTGGAAATGACTTGGGTTTGGCCACGGGTGAACATGGCAGAGCCATGGGCGCGCGGCAGGAGGTCGATCTGGGCGTTGAGCGGGCGGATCTCGTCCACTTTGCGGCCATCAGGTCTCACTTTGTCTTCGATGATAAGGCGGCGGACCTCGGCGGCCACCATGCCTTCGAGGATGTCGTTGACCATCATCATGGCCTTGGCATGCTCTTTTTCGTTCTTGTAAGCGCGATTGTCGAAGTCATCAAGAATCTCGTTCTTGAGGGCGTCCACCNCGTCTTGTCTCGTGAGTTTGTCGAAGATGGAGATGGCTTTGACGAGCTTCCCTCCGATCCGGCCTTCGATCTCGGACTTAATGGCGGGGTCGGGGGCGTAGAGGTCGATGTGGCGTTTTTCTTTGCCAACGGCCTTGATGATCGTCTCTTCGAAGGCGCAAAGCTTTTTGATGGCTTCGTGGCCGAACATGATGCCATCGAGCATCTCTTCTTCGGAGAGCTCAGCGGCGCCGGCTTCGACCATCATGATGGCGTCTTTGGTACCAGCGACGGTCAGGTTCAAATCGGATTTGGCTTTCTGCTCAACGGTCGGATCGATGACGAATTTGCCATCGACGCGGCCCACGTAAACGCCGGCGACCGGGCCATCAAACGGGATGTTGCTGATGCAAAGGGCGAGCGAAGCGCCGAACATGGCGCTCATCTCGGGCGAATTGTCGGGATCGCAGGACATGACGGTGTTGACGAGTTGGACTTCGTTGCGGAAGCCTTCGGCGAATAACGGGCGGATCGGACGATCGATGAGACGGGCGCTCAGCGTGGCATGCTCGTCAGGACGGCCTTCGCGACGAAGGAAGCTCTGGGGGATGCGGCCAGCGGCGTATTGCTTTTCGATGTAGTCGACGGTGAGCGGGAAGAAATCCCCCTCTTTGGGTTCATCGGCGCAGCAGGCGGTCGATAGGACCACCGTGTCGCCGAAACGGACGAGAACCGCCCCATCGGCTTGCTTGGCGATTTCTCCGGTCTCGACTTGAAGGCGACGGCCTTCGAAATCAAGTTCGAATGTTTGCTTCATTGTTTTCCTCTTTTCCTCTTGTGGATAATGAATTAACGGGCTAATAGTATCACACCTCGCTCACCTTAGGTGAGGGAAAAACGACAAACGCCTTGGCCTCGCCATGAGAGGTGGCGAACCTTTCAAGTCTCCCTTTGGGAGATGGCTTTCCTAACGGCTCAGAAGGCCTCGCTATTTGGGCCAGAAAAAAGCCGGCTTCCCGAGAGAAACCGGCTTTCGTTTGTTCTTCGCTTANTTGCGGAGTCCGAGCTGGTCGATGAGCTTCANATACTGCTCACGATCGTTCTTCGCCACATAATCGAGTAANCCGTGACGCTTGCCGACGAGAGTCATAAGGCTCCGGCGGGCGTTGGCGTCTTCACCGTTGTTTTTCAAATGTTCGGTGAGGGCTTCGATTCTCTTCGAGAGAAGAGCGATTTGGACAGACGCGCTGCCAGTGTCGACGGCATTCTTGCCGAACTTCTGGATAACAACGTTCACGTCCTCTTTCTTGATAGCCATTTGGGATATCTCCTTTCTTTTTCGTTCACGGCTATACCAAGGCAAGGTCATAGGAGTAGGCCTTTACGTAGGTAAGTCGCAAAAGAAAATATAGTCTTTTTAGGGGGCGGAGGCAAGTTCTTTAGGCCTTATTCTTTCTTTGATAGGTTTTTGACGTTGCGCCGCACCTTTTTCCAGGAGGGTTTCGACAGGGCCCCGGTGATGATGGCAAAGCCATAGAAAATCATGAACAAGGGAGCGAGGAAAATGCCACGCTTGTAGCCTTTGAGGCTCGAAATGCCCGCGGTCTTTTTCGAGAACATGATGGCGAGCCAAGTTTGGAAGGAATAGGTGAAATAAAGCAACCCGAGAACGACCGCGATCATCCAGGCCAGCTCCCACAGTTGGCCAAGGCTCTCGGCGGGCGGGATGAAGGAAATAATCTGCGTCCCACTGAAGCCGTTAATGAGGTGAGCGATAATGAAGAAAGTGTAGTAGGGAGCAAACCACAAGAAGGCGATGATATCGACCGGGATGAAGAGAATCTGGGCGAACAAATCGATATTGCTGACCTTTCCGGAAACGAAGGTGTGGCCGAACAAAGCGAAGCCTTTGCGCCANAAGAGGGAATGAAGGCCATGCCCCATTCGAACGAGGCGGTTCCAGGTATCCTTTTTCGTCGAGGGCTGATCTTCGTAGACCACCGCTTCGGCGACGTAATGGATTCGTTTATTCTCCAGCAAACGGTTAAGGCTAAATTCGGCGTCTTCGCTCATGCCCATGGCGTCCCAACCCGTCTCTTCAAGGATCCGGGCCGACACCATCATGCCCGCGCCCGTGAGCATCGAATCGAGGTGGGCTCTTTCCCGGAAGTTACTGGCGATCCGCGAGTCCCGGAGGTAATAGGTGGCCGAGACGGTGGCCCAGGTATTCTGCGTCGGGTTCGTCGAGGCCTCGAAAGGCCGGGCGATCTCGACCCCGGAATTGAAGGCATCGTTCATCTTCGAAAGATAATCTTCTTTGGCCTTGTTGTCGGCGTCAAAACGGATGAACAAGTCGTAGCAGCCGCGCTTGGTCTCGAAAATCTTCTCGAAGCCGTACTTGAGGGAATGGGCGACGTTATGGGTTTTGGGGTCGGGATCGTTATGGACGATGACCGTGGCGCCGGCGCGCTCCGCCACAAGGGCGGTCTGGTCCGTGCAATTGTCGGCGATCACGTAGATATCGTAAAGATCGTTGGGGGTAGTCCTGAGAGGACCGTAGGGCCTTGACGGTCTCACCGATGACATCTTCCTCGTCGCGGGCGGGAATGACTATGGCGATGCGGTTTTTCTTTAAACTGGGTTTGAAGGTTTTCGGCTTCAGCCAAACGAACAGGATGTAGATGAATTGGAAAATGGTTCCAAAGGAAGCGATATAGATGAAGATCCAGTTGATGTAGTAAAGAATCGTGTAGGTAAGGTCCATAGGCTTCATTCTACCTATTGTTCTGACAGATTTCACTAAGGAAAAAAAGTAAAAACTTGGCCATTTTCCCTTATCGTCAACCCAAAAAACTCCGTTTGGCTGTTTCTTCACTCTTTATCGGACGGAATCCTCATCGAGTCGGTCGTGGAATTTTATCTAAAACCACTACAAGCGGGCAAGGGCCAGAATCCTTCTGATTAGACGACGGAATCCCCAAAACGACCCTTCGATAAATGCCGTAGCGTCTCATTTGCCCTTCGCCAGAAGAAATAAAGTCGTCACATTTCCAGTGGAAAACGCTTATTTTCCTTGCGCACACGCACGCATGATACTATAGTTTTTCACGGTTTCGCACCTCGGGAGGAACTGAATTATGGATGTTAGAAACATCGCAATCATCGCCCACGTCGACCACGGCAAAACCACTTTGGTCAACGCTTTGCTCACTAATTCGGGGACTTTCCGCCTAAACGAGGAAATTCAGGACCGCATGATGGACTCCAACCCCATCGAGCATGAACGCGGCATCACCATTCTCGCCAAAACCACCTCCCTCAAATGGAAAGAGGCGAAGATCAATATCGTCGACACTCCGGGGCACGCCGATTTCGGCGGCGAAGTCGAACGCATCATGCACATGGTCGACGGCTGTTTGTTGGTCGTCGATGCCTACGAAGGCACGATGCCTCAAACCCGTTTTGTTCTCAAGAATGCTCTAGAAAACCACATCAAACCTATCGTTGTAATCAATAAAGTCGACCGTCCGAACGCCGACGCCAAAAAAGCGGTCGACGAGGTACTCGATCTGTTCATCGAACTCGGGGCTCCCGACGATTTACTCGATTTCCCAATCGTTTACGTGAGCGCCCTCAACGGCACTTCGTCCCTTTCGCCGGATCCGGCCTCGCAACAGCCTGGCATGGCCCCGCTTTTCGACATGATCCTGAAAGAAATCCCCGCTCCGAAATGCGACCCTAACGGCCCCTTCCAGTGGCAATCGGCTCTTCTTGATTACAACGATTTCGTCGGCCGTATCGGCATTGGCACCATCCGTCGTGGCACCATCCACGTCGGCGATTCTCTCACCGATATACGCAAGAATGGCACCAATACCAACTTCAAAGTCATGAAGCTCTATACCTTCTACGGCATGAACCGTTCCGAGGTTCCGTCCGTCGAAGCAGGCGACATCTGCGGCATTGCCGGCTTAGCCGACATGGGCGTGAGCGACACCGTCTGCGAGAGCAAGACTCTCGAGGCCTTGCCCACCCTCCGCGTCGATGAACCCACCCTTCAGATGGAATTCGGCACCAACAGCTCGCCGATGAGGGGACAGGACGGCAAACTTAGTGACCGCCCGCGTCATCGAAGAGCGGCTTTACGAAGAGACCCAACGCGATGTCTCGCTCCGCTACGTCCGCAAACCCAACACCGAAACCTGGATCGTCTCCGGGCGCGGCGAACTCCATTTAGGCGTCCTCATCGAGACGATGCGCCGTGAAGGCTACGAACTTGAGGTCAGCAAACCTCAGGTCATCATCAAGGAAATCGACGGCGTCAAATGCGAGCCGTACGAAGACCTTCAGCTCGACGTCCCCGATGAGTTCGTCGGCGACATGATGACGACGCTCGGCGATCGCGGAGCCACCCTCGGCGAGATGACGAGCAACTCTGGCAACACGCGCCTTAACTACGTCATTCCTTCCCGCGGCCTCCTCGGCTTCGTCAGCAACTTCTTGACGATGACGAAGGGTTACGGCATCATCAACCACACCTACAAAGAATACCGCCCGATGTTCAGCCACGAAGTCGGCGAACGCAACATCGGCGTCCTCGTCTCGACCGACAAAGGCGAAGCCACGAGCTACGCGCTTCAGAAAGTCGAAGAGCACGGAACGATGTTCATCGTGCCGGGCAACACTTTGCTTCGAAGGCATGATCGTCGGGGAGCACCGCTACCCGGTCGACCTCGCCGTCAACTGCACGATGACCAAACCGATGACCAACGTTCGCGCCTCCACGCGCGAGATGATGATCGTCTTGAAGGCTCCCCGGAAAATGTCGCTCGAGGCCTGCCTCGATTACATCAACCTCGATGAGCTCGTCGAAATCACCCCGCATTCCATCCGGATGCGGAAGCGGATCCTCGACACCAGCGAGCGCAAGAAATTCGACGCCCACCAAAAGGCGGCCGCCGAAGCGATGGAAGAATCCGCCAGCAAATAAAGAAAAGTCAGGAACCTCAGCGATTCCTGACTTTTTTTATTCGAAATGGCAATGTTGCACTTTCCATTGCTGGAATTTGATCGGCAGGAACCAGACGTAGATCCCGATGGTGATAAGGCTCAGGAAATACCAGAGGATCCATTTTCCGACGAGCTGACTCCCGCGGCCGTCGAAGCGGAGCCGTTTTCCTTCGTAGACCATGTGGTTGCAGTTCCAGCGAACCTGGCGGCAGTAGACCCACGGAAGGGCGATGCCAAGAGTGAAGACGAGCGCGAAGAAACCATAGAGCATGTTTCCGAATACTTGGGAGGGCTTCCCGTCGAAAAAGCTAGGCGGGATTTCTTTGGCTGGAGGTTCGGCCGGGGCTCCGCCACTCGGACTCGGAACTGGCGAAGGCTCGGGGAGAATCATGTCGAGAGCCACTTCCGGGGGAACGGACTCATCCGCGGGAATGGCCACCTTTTCTACTGGTGGAACAAACGTGGGCGGAACGAGAGGCGGGACGGCTTCCACCTTCTTGCCTTCTTGACCCCATGAGGAAACGAAATCTTGGCCAAAAGAGGGGTTAGTCCCTCCGTTCTTATCTGAGGCCACAGGCTGGTTGGGACTGGAAGGAAAAGAAACCTCCTTCAGGGAGGCGGAAGGATCAAAAGGAGTCGAATTGGCGGCGATGTTATCTATTTCTGCCATAACACTCATCCTCCTCACTCGAGCACCAAGCGAGAATGCTTGGCTTCGAAATTCTTGAGCTTTCCGGGAATCCATAGGGCATAGATTCCTAGAGTTAAAACGCAAAGGAGCAGCCAGCCAAACCACGGGCCGGCGATTTCCGATCCCTTGCCGGAAAACTCCACCCGATAGCCCCCGTAAACCGTATGGCGGGCCCGCCAGCGGACGGTCCGACAATAGGCCCAGGGATAAGCGATCCCCAAAGAGAAGAAGGTCATCAGACAATTGACTATCGTCGTCCCCAGGTAACCACCAAGAGTGCCATCGAAAGAACTCTTCGATTGAGCGGACGGGACTTCGAGAGGTCCCTTGATTTCCATCTCTTGAATAGACGGCTTCTTGGCTTCCACTTCAACTTTTGGCTCAGTTACTTTCCCATAGGCCACCGCTAGTTTCCGGAGACTAAAGGTCTTGAAGGTGGCGGTAAGAGCCAGCGACCCACCGATCAGCAAGCCGAGGACTTCGCCAGCCAAAATGAGGAAAGCCATGGTGAAGAGATCCGCATAGCTCCGCGCCAAGATGGCCTCATAAACGATAAAGCCCAGAACGGTAAAAGAAGCGATGGCAGACGCGAGACCAAAAACGGCCCCGAGGATGTAGAGGGGCCCGCGGCGGGGAGAGGCGAGGGCGATGAAAATAAGGGAAAGCAAGGCGAGGGCGAAAGGACCCGCCGTGAAAAGCATCACGAGGCTTACGGAATAGCCAGCGAAGTAGACGTAATAAGAACCTCCCCCCACAAGGGCGGAAAGAATGAGGACGAAGGTTACAATTGCGAGCGACGTTTTCCGCCCTTGGGAAACGGCGCCCGCCAAATCAAAAGGGCGGTTATTTGCCTCTGGAGGGGGTCCGGTCTCGGTCTTGGACGAAGGATTGACTGAGATATCAGGTTTGTTGAGAGCTAAGCCATTGGGCGAAGCGGACACGAGCGGGATCTTGATTGAGGCCAAACCTTTTGCGAGCACGGCGAAGCCGATAAAGGCAACAATGAGGGCCAAGAGAAGGAAGGCCGCCGTGGTGTTGAGGAGGAAGTTCGGAAGAGAAAAGGTTCCTCCCTGAAATAGGGACTGGAAGTAAGCAATGGAAGCGGTCAAACCCGAGACGCAATTCATGACCAAGGCGTAGATTATGAAAGCAATGGCCACCGCGTAGACGGAAAGGGCGACGATGCCAAGCGGCCTCTCGTCCTCCGCCCGCGGAAACAACTGCAAACATGACCAAGAAGCAAATACCGGCGGCGATGAAGAACGGATAAAGAACGGACAGAGCGGGAAGGCTGAGGTAGGTGACGTAACCAAAGCCGCCAGCGAAAAGTAGCAAAATAAACAGCGTGATAATGACGAAGGGTTTCCTTCGACGGAAGCCGAGGTTAGGATCCTCCGGTTGGATTTCAAGGAGTTGCCCGCAATGGGGGCAAATAGTCCTCTTGTCCGAATACGTCCGGCTGCAAGTGGGGCATTTTTTCATCATAGTACCCTCCTTTCAAAGTGGGAAAGTTCAGTATGGGGGTAGGAGTTTAGCTCGTTTATCCCTATTATATTCTTCCCTCCTCGATTACATAGATTTTTTAAGAAAGACTAAAAAAGGAAGCCTGGTTCGCCTGGCTTCCGTGCGGTCTTAGAAAGTCATGCCGTTAGGCGAGCGACACTCTTTTCTTCTTGAGAAAGAAGTAAATCGCGACGGCTCCGAGGCATCCGGCACCGATTAAGAGGAACGTATAAGAACTCGTTCCCTTCTCAGGGGAGAAGAAATCGAAGGAACCCACGCCATGGGCGGAATCGTAAAGGGCTGTCATTCTATCGTACTTGGCCTGGAGATCAGTCGAAGTGGTTCTCGGAGTTCCTGTCGCGTAAACCGAGGTATTGGCCGTTGTCCCATCGAAATCGTTGATGGTCACACCCGACATGTTTCCCAAAATCCACCATACCTGCGGTTCGGCGAAATTATGAATCCAGTTTGTCGTTAAGGTATGGAAATTGCCATAGCCGTTATCCATATCCGCGGAGCAGGTGAAGTAGCCTTCCAAGACCGTAGCAATAACTGCGGCCGGGATGGATTGGGCCGCGGATTCTTTTGCCGCAATCCCTTTCGTTAAATATAGAGGTGAAGTCCCGGTGATGTAAAAGAGATATGCACTGTCGCCAGAAACGTAGGTGCTTCCGTCATCATATGTGGCGTTGACGTAGGCTCCCGTTGGCCCATAAACCTTGGCCTGGCGGTGGCATCCGATGATTTCGGTCGGAACATCGAAGTATCCCGCCCACCGATCGCCAGTACCAGTCGCGAGTTTGCAGAACCCCTTCGCCGGAATTTCCTTATTGATGGTTAAGGCATCGTTCCAATAATGAATCGTCCAGCTATAGCCAATCGTGTAAGAGGTGGTCGAGGTGTCGCCCCAGATTCTGCAGTAGGTACTGTTGAAAGTGGGGTAACTGTTATTGACGAAAGCCCCAGAGTACTTGGTCGAGTAATCCGTAATCGCGTATTCGACGAAATATGGCGAGGCGAGGCTTCGAACGAAGTCAGTATCCAAATCTTCTGTCTGGTGGACGCCTGTTGGCCACTCAGCGGCGTCTTTGAAGATGATATGGCCATAGTCGATAGACAGGGAAACACTGAAGATCTTCTCCGTCTCACTACTGGACGTTAAAGTCATTGGGTTCGAGATCCCTGTTTCGTTGGTGGGGTCTCCAGCTGTGGTTGCCGACCAAGAATAGGCCCACATATTACTCGGAAGTGTGGTTACGTCCATTAACCTTGGTAATTCGGCANATGTAAGTCGCCGTCGTTGAGGAGAGAGCTTGGGCTGGCTCGACTTCTTTGTTTGCCAAAGCGGCCGCTGTTCCGACTCCCAACCCACCCAGAATGATGGACATGGCTCCTACTAGCCAAAAAGCTTTTTTCGTTAACATGGTCTTCCTCCAAAGCCAGGCCTTCTCTGGGACCGATGGCTTTCTTTTCTCTTACTATAGGAAAAGGCTTCGAAAATGTCAATGAACCTAGAGCCTGTGCGGAGTTTACTAATGCCAAACGAAGGAGTTCGAATAGACATCTTTCCGTGGTTTTGTCAACGAAATGGCTTCGAAAGAAAAACGCCCCTGCTAAAGGAGCGCTTCATACAAATAAAACGACAAGGCATAATCATCCGGAAAACTAGAGAAAAATCACTTCGGAATGAAGATTAGTTGGCCTTCAAACGATCCGTGATCTCTTGGGCTTTTTTATAGATATCTTTCACGTCTTCGCCAACGTAGAATTTGCCATCCATGTAACGGATGACACCGGCGATCATCGTCATTTTGACGTCGTCCTTGGCCCCGCTGTAGACCAGGTTCTTGGCCAGGTTGTTGAAGGGCTGCATGTTCGGCTTCATCAGATCGATCATCACGATATCGGCTTGCTGACCTTTGGCGAGGTAAAGGCACTGGTCCAAGCCCATGGCTTTGGCGCTGCCGACCGTGGCAGCTTGGAGCGAGTGTACCGCATCGCAGGCGGCGGGGTCATGGTTAAGCAGTTTTTGGAGGACGCAGGCCAAACGCATTTCGTAGAACATATCGAGGCCGTTGTCGCTCGCGGGGCCATCCGTGCCTAAACCGATGTTGAGACCGGCGGCGTAAAACTTCTTAAGGGGGGGCGATGCCGGAAGCAAGTTTGCTGTTGCTTCCAGGGCAAGAAATGACCGAGGCGCCGTGCTTCTTAAAGAGGGCAATGTCGTGATCGGAGAAGGCCACGCAGTGGAAACCGCCACCGCCGTAATCCAAAAGCCCGAGGCTTTCCATGTACTCGACGGGGCTCTGGCCGTGATGGCGTTCTTTGCAACCTTCCACTTCGTCGAAGGTTTCGGAAATGTGCGTGAAAATGGGGCACTTGAGCTCATGGGAGGCTTCGCTCAGGGCTTTCAGGATCTCTTCGGTGCAAGTGTATTCGGCGTGATAGCCCAAACGGTAGGAAACGAGGGGCGAACGACCATTGATCCGATGATAGGATTCCTTCATCTCCTCAACCGATTCCCGATACTTCGTGACCGTGCCAAGCAAGACCGTCCGGAAGCCCATCTGAAGGCTCGCCTTCGCCATCTCCTCGGGGTTGTAATACATGTCAAAGCAGGCCGTCATGCCGCTTGTGAGGTATTCGAGGATCGAGACCTTGGAAAGATGGTATTGGTCTTCAGGCTGGATTTTGGCCTCGAGAGGGAAAATCTTGTCGAACAGCCACTCGTGAAGGGCGAGGTCGTCGGCGAGGGAACGGGCAAAGCTCATAGCGCTGTGGGTATGGGCATTCTTGAAGCCCGGCATCAAAAGGTTGCCACCGCAATCGATGGTTTTCTCATAAGTTCCTTGAGGGGCCTTTTTGCCGACGAAGACGATCGTGTCTCCGTCGACGACGAGTTCGCCTTCGAAAATATCTTCATTGTCTACGAGAGTCAGAATCTTCGCGTTTGTGAACAGTGTTTTCATAGCCCTAAATCATAACCTCCAAGGGTAGTTTTGCCTATTCTTTCTCGTTGCGGACCGATTATGGCGATTAATACTTAACGATATTTTGACATTGTCTAATCAAGCGACGCAACATCTTTCGCGATTTGGGCCTGCAACTCCTGTAAGGAAGCGAACTGCTTTTCATCCCGCAAACGCTTCTGAAATTGGACGTAAAGAGTCTCCTCATAACAGGAACCCGAAAAACCTTTGAGGTAGCATTCGACACGCGAATGCTTGAGGAGACCCACCGTCGGATTTTCCCCAACATTGATGAGGGACGGATACGGACGTCCCCGCAGGTAGACAAGGCCGGCATAGACTCCGTCTTTTGGCAAAACGTAAGGTGTTTTTAACTCGACGTTGGCCGTAGGGAAACCGATCTTCTGGCCATTCCCAAAACCATGCCCCACCGTCCCATGAATCTCATAATCGCGGCCCAGCTGCCCACTCACGGCCGAGAGGTCACCCTTTGAAAGAGAGGTAATGATTCTTTGAGTCGAGGCTTTCTTCCCTTTGTAATCGAGAAGGGGCACTTCCTGCACGGGAAAATAGACCCGCAATAAGGAGGCATTTCCGGCAGCTCCGCGGCCAAAAGTGTAATCACTCCCAACCACGAGAAGTGATGGATTGAGAGGCTTAAGAACCTTAGCGACATACTCATCGGGAGTGAGTTTGAAGAAATCCTGATCGATCATCAGAACGTAGGCCACATCGAGACCAAGGGAGGAAAAGATCCGCAGTTTGTCTTCGAGGGAGGTCAGAACCTGATGGCTTTTGCCGCTCTCGAAATAATCGGCGGGATTCCCGTCAAAGAGAAGCACGCCCAAATCGCCTTCGGTGGCTTTCTTGCCTTCGAGGACAAGGCGTTGGTGACCAAGATGCACCCCATCGAACGTCCCAAGGAGCAACGTCAGTTTGTTGGCATGCCCATTGACGCTATGGTAATCAAGGAAAACCGTCTCCATCAGAAAAGGCCTCTTTCGGCTAAATAGTGGGTTCCGTTGAACCGTTTATAGACGGAGATGGCGTTCCCGTGAAGGACGAGAAGCACTTTCTCGCCATAATCTTGATCAAGATCCATCGGGACCCCATTTTTGACTTTAGCCAGCGACCCGTCGTCGATTTCGACATGCTTCATAGTCGTGATGCAAAGGGTCGGGTCGAGAAGATCCGCCTCGGTCGCTTCGGAGATTTTTTTGGCGTGGGTCAGAAGGAAGGGGCCAATCGAAAGACGCCGTAAAGAAGTGAGATAGCCAACGGTTCCGAGACGCTCCGCAATATCCGCCCCAATGACTCGGATATACGTCCCCCGCGAAACAGTGCAGGAGAAAACGATGGTATCCTTTTCGAACTTGATGAGGTTGATCGAGAAAACCTCGATTTGGCGAGGGCTTCGCTCCACTTCAAGGCCTTTATGAGCAGCCTTATAGAGGGGTTCGCCATTGACTTTGACGGCACTCGTCATCGGCGGCAACTGCTCGCTTTTCCCAAGGAAGGAGGCCAGGACGTTATTGATTGCCTTCTCGTCGAGAGGAGGGATGTCCTTTTTCGCGATGACCGGCGTTTCGGGGTCGAAAGAAGAGGTCGTTTCGCCTAGTTTAAGCGAGGCGATGTAGCTTTTGCTCCCATCGTCGAGATAAGTGAGGTATTTCGTTCCGGAGCCGATACCAACTAGCAAGAGTCCGGTCGCGAAGGGGTCAAGAGTCCCGAGNTGCCCCACCCGTTTGACGCCAAAGGCTTTCTGCACGAGGCTATCAACCTGCCGAGAGGTGTAGCCCGCTTCTTTATCCAGCAATAAGATTCCGTTTCCCATTTGATAGACATTATAATGTCTCTGAGCATTTTTATCCCTATGAAATACATCAGACACGTCCTCGCAGCCCTCCGAAGGGCTGACCACGACTTCTCCCTCATCGACGAAGGGGACCGGATTCTCATCGGACTATCCGGGGGCAAAGACAGCCTTTGTCTCCTTCGGGCCCTATCGATCTATGGCCGCTTCGCTGGCAAACACTTTGAAATCAAGCCGGTTTTCCTCGACCTCGGATTCAGCACGCCAGACCTTTCGAAGCTTCAGGATTATTGCCATTCCTTGGGACTAGAACTCTACGTGAGCGACTCCCGTTTCGTCTATGACATCCTTAAAGCCCACACGAAACCCGGTCACCACATTCCCTGCAGCATCTGCTCGCGGATGAAAAAGGCGGCCATGAATAACATCGCCAAGGAACTCGGTTTCAACAAAGTCGCCTTCGCCCACCACCACGACGACGCCACGGAAACCCTCTTCATGAACATG
>Ga0065701_1040513_pt1 | contig 14000 bp, 10 predicted proteins | sample Biomet1_FD_59088 | JGI IMG/M metagenome (GOLD analysis project Ga0065701, IMG submission 59088) | Microbial communities from bioreactor (seeded with anoxic lake sediment) at LBNL, California, USA - Biofuel metagenome 1 version 3... | ecosystem: Engineered > Bioreactor > Anaerobic > Unclassified ...
GAGATATCTATTGTTGAAATGGATGAGATGCACACTTACATCGGTAACAAAAAAAATATTGCTGGATCTGGATTGCTGTTGATAGAGTTGGGAAAAAATTCATCAACTGCTCTTTTGGCAGCAGAGGAACGGAAACTGGACAACTAATATGGGAAAAATTAAAGCAGAAAGAGATTGGAGAAGTGATGACAGATCACTGGAAAGCATATGCAGAGTTTCTTCCAGAAAATATTCATACTCAATCCAAAGCTGAAACGTATACAGTTGAAGGATACAACGGCATATTGAGGCACTTTCTGGCAAGGTTGAGACGAAAGACAAAATGTTATACTAAGAGTCTTGAAATGCTAAAGTATTCTGTTCTTCTATTGATGAAACATAGAAATAAAGAGATAGCTATAATTAGTTAACAATACCAAAATTTATTCTAATTTTTCTTAGCTATTGAGTTTCTGAACCTTTTTAGTTCTTCTTAGACTGTATTGCTGCTTTATATTGTCTTTACTCAGCACAATATCTGTACGAGAGCATTATCGAAATACTTTAATCAGTTAGTGGAGGTCATCGTGGTCTCTTTAGAATGAATTTGCGTTTCTTCACTCTTATTATCTGCTTCTACATAGTGGTTTTCTACAGGAGCAGTAGCAGCTTCGTAAACCCTTTCTACATAGTGAATAAACGGAACATAGGCTTCAATATATTCTCTGCCGGCACTGACGTTATTTGCACTAAAATTCTTCTTTTCCATTACTTTACTGAACTCTTCGCGAGTTCCACTCTCCGTTGCATCAGTTAAAAGTTTTACAAGCTTATCAGGCGAACCGGTTTCAAGAGCTTCATCGGCTGCAGGGATTGCAGGACCTAGATCAAGTCTTGCAGGCTTCAAGCCGGTATAAGGCGCTCCTTCTCCAGCCCTATGCACACGTACCAGAGTTTCAAAGAAATACATGTCTGCAAGTTCCTTAGCTTCCGGGCTTAGTTTCCTGACAGCAATGGTATTGTTAAAGGCCTCTTTAATCTGGGCTTCATCTTTCTCCTTGACCCATATTAAGACCAGATTTTCATTTCCTGTTTCTAGCGCTTCCTGAGCTGCCTTAACAACAGGGCCGTCCATAGTATCACAGTGTGCGCTTACAGGCGTTGTAACTGCAATCCCTAAAATAACTAAAAACGCTGTAAATAGCATAGCATGTGCTCTTATAGCATTACCCTCTCTTGATAAACTTGCTCTAGTTTTTACGTGAAAATCCAAACTAAAATTCCAAATTATACAATCTGGAACTAATAATTTTATATAACAAACCAAATAAATACTTTTTTGATTTTTACTTATCTCTGAAAATTCTTGAAACACCTTACAAAGAAGAGCTTCATTATAGAAAAATTATAGAAGAAATACTGTACCTACTGTACCTGTGCAGCTTTTGCTGTTATAAAAAGTACATTTTACATGATTTGCAATATCATAAAGATAAAAACATTAGATTTCATATTTACTGCCACAGGATTTTAAATTAGATGAAAAATCTATTTTTGCATAATATAAGAGTACTTCATGCGTCTTCGGTTAAGTGAGGAATCGTGATAAATTGCGTCAATCCCCTCAACATTTTTCAAATATTTTAATAGACTGTGAGCTGGAACAGGGTATCTATTTCATGTAAAGAGGCCAAAATTTAAGGCCGGCTTCTAATGTAAAATCAATAGCTTTCAGGCAAGAAAATTCCTTAACCGATGACCAATGAAGAGTACTTTTGACAACGTTTGTGAATTTTCACGCCATAATCCACAAGTTCCTTTCGAAACTACTTTAAGGTATCAAGATTTAAATTTCGACATGCAAAAGACTAAGCTCCTTAAGGGAATCGGCCTAAGTACCTATGAATCGGCTGTTTACCTTTCTCTTCTTAAATTAGGCGTTTCCGAGGCAAGCACTATCCATAAGGATGCAGAGGTACCCTATGGAAAAGTATACAGCATCCTCGATTCCTTGGTAGAAAAGGGTTTTGTTGAAGTCCAGCGCTCAAGACCCAAAAAGTTCAGAGGAGTCGAGCCAGACGTTGCTCTGGATGCATTTTTTGAAAAAAATAAGGTTAAAGTTGAAAACGAACTGAAGACTTTGCATCTCGCGATCGACGAATTGAAACCGATGCTAATGTCTACCACATCTCTAAAAACAAAAGATGAAATTTTCTGGACAACCGCAGTTACTGAAACTGAAATTAAAAAATTTGTAATTTCTCTCTTCAGTGAAGCAAAAAAGTCGGTATGTGTTATCCCCAACTTTTATGGAGTGCCTATACTTACCATTATATTTGCGGAATTTGTAAAGGCTCTTGAGCGAGGCGTCAAAATCAATATGTTGGTTTCCCCACAGTTTAATAACTTTGTTTCTTTTCTTTCCAGGAAAGATGAAAAAACATTAAAAATATTGAAAAAAAATTTGGAAATCAGATCCGTCAGAAACACTAATTCGTATTTTGGGATCATTGACAATAACCTGGTGATATTACTTCAACCTCATCCCCTAGATAAAAACCGGCTCATTTCAGTTATGAAAATCTTGGATGCTGATCTTGCCAAAAGCCTTCGAAAAGAGTTCGATATAATGTGGAAAGCAGGTGAGATACTTGAGCTGGGAGAAAAGGTTGCAGAATAAATAATTAATTTGGATTCACATAGTCTCTTTCATACTGCAATAACCTGTTGAACTCCTCATGCTTATATGTCTTTCTCAAACTCTACAGTTTCAAAGGACTTCAGCTAACCCTCCTTACTCTCTCTGAGTCGAATGAGCATTAGCAATTGGAATAAAAGTTGGATACACTCTCTTGAACTCTTAACTATCGTTGGTAGTGCCTTAGAATCTCACATTCTGGAAACGGTCTCATCTATTTTCTTTACGTATTTCCCTTTTTTACCTGTCTTACTTTACCTGTCTTACTTTACCTGTCTTACTTTACCTGTCTTACTTTACCTGTCTTACGTACTTCCTGTTCATTTACCTGCAATCTCCAGCAATGAATGCCATGAATTGCCCGAAAACCTGAATGTTTCTTTTTGAAGAGTTGCCATGTTCCATGATTCCGAAATTTACTACTAATACACCAGATGTAAGTTGCAAACCGAGTATAATGGCTATATACCAAGTTTCAGAATGGAATTCTGGAATATAAAGAAAGGAATGAATGAAATGAAAATTGTTGAAGTGAAATCCGCACCTGAAAAGCCGAATCCTAATAATGTAAGCGTCCGGGTACTCTATGATACGGAACATGCTCATGCAGCACATATAGAACTCAAGCCAGGGGAGTCTATAAAAAAGCACATCACTCCCACAAACGTTTTTTTCTACATTCTTGAGGGAAAAGGTGTTGTTGAAATTGGCGACGAACAACAGGAAGTCAGCAAGGACATGTTAATAGATAGCCCTGCAAACATTCCCCACTGCCTCCTGAACCCCGCAGACGAGGTCTTCCGGGTGCTGGTCGTAAAAGCACCAAGGCAAACTGCACCCACACGACTGCTGTAAAGTGTATAGCAAGTGGAAGAACAGTCATTAAAATGGTTCAAAAATAAGGGTTATTTACTCTGAGAATATACAGATCGCAAACAAAGAAATTAAAAACACAAAAAAGATACAAATGAGGCAAAAATGTCTATAGAAGAAAACAAATCAATAGTTCGCCAATTCTTTGAAGAAGGACCATCTAAGGGCAATTTGAGTGCTGCTGATGAGCTGCTATCACCGGATTTTATTATATATGGTTCTCTTCCTGCTTCTCCAGGAGTAGAGGGGATAAATGAAATAATTACCACCTGTAGAGCAGCCTTCGAGCATCTAAACGTTACAATTGAAGACATGATTGCTGAGAATGATAAGGTAGTTTCTCGCTTTACAGCTCGCGGCGTACATAAAGGTGATTTTATGGGTCTGCCGGCCACAGGCAAGCCAATAACCATGACTGGTATAGAGATCTTCCGCATTAAGGACGGTAAGATTACTGAGATATGGGCTGAAGCTAACCTTTTTGGGCTGATGCAACAGCTAGGGATTATTCCAGCACCTGGGAACTAAGAGAGAAAATAGATAAACGTCCGTAGTGGATTTTAAAGTAGATTTTAGGGTACAAGGGGATAGGCAGATGATAATGCTGAGAATTTGTAGAACTTCAAGATAGTAGCAATGCCTCAGAAATATCAGAAATTTGCATTGAGGTTATCCAAAAACCACTTTTATTTTTTACTTTAAAATTTTGAATTTAGCCATGTAAGTTCGATATTACTTAATGGGACTTAGAATCCTTCTTTCTGAAAACTGCTTTTCTGTCTTCCTTTCATAAGTCTTCCCCTATACTTATTTTTACATTTTTATATTTTTATATTTTTATTTCTATTGTCATATCTTTTATTTATTTTTTTATATTTTCATTTTTATTACGATTAATGACAATTTGTATAAAGAATTCAAAATGTTGTTTTTCTCTTTGATATTTGGTCACAACCATAAACACAATAATTACTTGAAACTCTACATTTCTTTTTGTAATCACTATCCTGCATCCAATTTCGATATTTATGATGAGTAATACCCTCAATGTAAGTTGCAAACTGAGTATAACGGCTATATACCAAACTCAGGTTCGATACTAATTATGAAATATACTAATCCAAATAAAAAACAACGAGTCGTAAAACAAAGTACAGATTGCTTATTAGCCTCCCGTTTCTTGATCTCTTTATTGGTGGTAGTCATTCTTTTGACAAACCCAACTTCTGCAGTTGTAGTGTCAGGAAATACTCATCTTGGGGTGGAAGTTTCTGAAATCTCCCCTAACCCTGCCAGGCCGGGCGAAGATTTACTCATAAAAATTAATGTGGAGAATACTGGAGACGATCCCGCAAAAAACGTAATAGTTGGAATTGAGGACGTTTCTCCGTTTATTTTTAAGTACAGCACCTCAGAGATTTATGGTTCAGGGACGAACACAGAACGCTTCTTTCAAATTGATCAGATTCGACAGCGTTCAAAGGTAGAGCTGGATTTCCATTTCAGAATTGATCCAAATGCTGAATCTGGAGACTACCAGCTTCAATTCACTATAAAAGATAATAACGGAACAAGTTTTTCTAAAATAATTCCTGTTCGTGTGGAGGGAAACCCGGATCTTGTACTTACAGGCACTGAAATTCTTCCCGTAAATGAAAACAATTCCTTTTCTGAAGCTATTGTTCCAGGGCAGGAGTTCTATCTGAGAACAGCGATCAAGAATGCAGGAACCGGAAATGCAAAAAATGTCCGGGTGATGCTTAACCTCAATAACTCATCGCCTTTGATCCCTCTTGAAGACAATGTTCGCTTTGTTGAAAATTTGAGTGCAGGCAGTTCCGAAAACTTATCATTCAAACTTCTTCTTGGTAGTAATGCTGATGTACAGCCCTACAAAATTTCCTTGAGAATAACTGCATCAAACGATACTGAAACATTTCAGATAGATAAAACTCAGGAAGTTGGAATTAACGTAATTAATCGAGCGAAAATAGATATCTCAAGTCTGAAATTCGATTCCGGGATGCCTGTTAAAGGCCAGCAGGTATCGATGATCTTGCGGCTTGAAAATGTTGGAGAAGGTGAAGCCCGTGTAGTGAAAGCAAAACTTGAGGGTCTTGAGGGCAGTGGTAATACAAATGCTTTCCTCGGTCGTCTGGATAAGGATGATGATGCACCTGCAGTCTTTACTTTTGTTCCTGAGAAAGCAGGTGAGCAGAGAGTAACTCTTTTAGTAGAATACGAGGACGATTTAGGAGAACACCAGCTTAACGAGAACCTTACTCTCAACGTATTTGGGAATAATTCGAAAATTCCTTCCGTGAAAGTTCCTCTTTTTATTCTTGTTATACCGGTTTTTATAGTAGCTCTCATGGTAAGAAAAAGAAAAGTCTGCCTCAATTGGAAAAATTGCTCTCAGGGAAAAGTGTGCCCATGGGGACGTATGGGTTCTATTGCCAGTCATTTTGGGAATCAAAAGAATACGATAACAGAAAAAGATTCCGAGACGAAAACTGAAAGAGGTGTCTGATTATTTTTGAAAAAGCAAAAGTTTCCTTTTTTCTTGCCGGTCGCTCCATTATAAGAGGCAACAAAGGGATTACGACGTTTACGATTCTGGTCATGACTCTTATCTTTTTGCAAATTGTACTCTTCTCAAGCATGCTAGGCGGGGTTACGGTCCAGTTTAATAAACTCATGGTAAATTACCAAACAGGGAACCTAGTTATCGAGCCTGTGGAAAAAGAAAAATATATCGAAGATGCTTCATCTCTTCAGAAAAAAATAGAAGGCATTCCAGAAATTATTGGATCTTCAGCACGTTTGAGAAGTTCAGGAGTCATCAGCTACCAGGGAAAAGAAGTAGGAACCGTTGTTTATGGTATTGATCCCGGAGACGAGTCTCAGGTTACTCATCTGGAATCAGCCATGCTCAGCGGAGAGTTCATAAGCCGCCCAGATAGGGGAGAAATAATACTTGGACGGGAAGTTTCTGGAGGATATGGAGCTCTTATGGAATCCAAATCTCTTGGTGGGGTAGAGGTCGGAGATACTGTAAACGTCAATATTGAAGGCGTAAATAGAGAATTTCGGGTAAAAGGTATCTATAGCACGCTCTATTCTAATACTGACGCTTCGGCTTATGTTAACAAGGCAGATATGGAAGAAATCCTTGGTGTGAAGAACCTGGCCAATGAAATTGCCGTAAAAACCACTTCAAATATCAACGAAGAAGATGCTCGGATGAAACTGCTTTCTTTAGGAATAAGGGAAGAAGTCCGGACCTGGCATGAGTTTGCAGGCATGCTGAAGACAATAGAAAGTACCCTTACAATGCTCCGAAACGCTTTCAGTGCAATCGGCCTTCTGATAGCATTCGTTATTATTTTTGTTGTAATCTATGTAAACATTGTAAACAAAAAAAGGCAGATCGGAGTTCAGAAAGCCATTGGAATTGATCAAAAAGTTATCGTTACCTCTTTTGTTATCCAGGCCGTACTCTATGCTGTCATAGGAATTACGCTGGGCTACTTAATTATGCATTTCATCATAAGCCCTTACACTACCGTTCATCCCCTCCAGATTGCTGTAGGTCCTATCAGTCTGATACTGGATAATTTCGAAGCTTTTAGTCGAGCGATCCTCCTCTTTCTGGCAGCCGTAATAGGTTCTTTCATTCCAGCTTATAACTTATCTAAAAAAGGCCTTCTTGAACTGATATGGGGCAAATAAAGTTATGGACAGTGTGTTATATGGAAAATAATGCCGAAAGCGATTTTATTATCGAAACGAAGGACGTCACAAGGATATTTCGGATGGGGGAAGTTGAAGTTAAGGCCCTCCGAGGTGTGAGCCTTAAGATCAAACGCGGAGAATTCGTAGCTATAATGGGATCAAGTGGTAGTGGCAAATCTACTCTCCTAAATCAATTGGGCCTTCTTGACATTCCAACATCAGGAGCCATCACTATTGATTCTGTCGACACTTCCAAAATGTCCGAAAAAGAAAAAGGGAATTTTCGTCTGCACAACCTTGGCTATGTCTTTCAAGACTATGCTCTGCTGCCCGAACTTTCCGCAATTGAAAACGTTTACCTGCCTCTTCTGATGAAAGGTAAGAGTAAAGAAGAATGTCAAAAAGCAGCGTCTGCGGTACTAATTGCTGTCGGGCTTGAAGATAGGTTAAACCAGTTTCCTTCCAAAATGAGCGGCGGACAGCAGCAAAGGGTTTCAATTGCCAGGGCGCTTGCCCACAAACCCAGGGTTCTCTTCGCAGACGAGCCCTGTGCGAACCTGGATAGTGTGGCTTCAAAGCAGATTCTTGATCTATTCAGAAAGTTCAATAAAGAGGAGGGACAGACGATTGTAATGGTCACGCATGAAGACTGGCACATAGAATATGTTGACAGGGTAATAAGGTTGAAGGATGGAGTGTTAGAGTAATAAAGCAAGGGTCTATTTTTACACAAAATTTCCTATTTTTTTCCTTTTTTTGAATGTTTGCTGTAATTTTAAAAAATTCCGATCGCGTTAATCATGCCTTTTAACCGAGCAAGAAAACTCATCCCGTCTTTTTTTGACCTGGATTTAGTATTTAAGGTCTTTATTTATTGCTCCCTTTTTAACCCCGGTCAATTTTTGAGCGTATTGGTATGCTTTTGATATCGATATATTTAAGATACTATAGTATTGCGCTTGATGAATTAATAGCAAACAGTTTAAAAGTCAATGATTTAAATGTCAACCTATTGTCAACGAAAACATTTATTTCTAAGTAAACATACTTTCCCACTATCAATTTGAGTTTTTCATAAGGTTGACAATATGGTTGATAAGCCAGTTGATCTGGCAGCAAGCATAAAAAACAAAATTAGTAAAACCCGAAAATTTACTCAGATAGTGAGGATTCAGTTTCATGAGTAGGAAAACCGTTTTTCCAAAGGTAATGTGCACCCAGCATCCGGATTCGGCATCGAAATATATTGCAACACAGGAAGAGCCAGGAGAAGCCATAGAGGCTGCAATGGTATTCGGCTGTGACGAGTACATGCCGGATTACGAGGGCAAGGCCACACCTTACCATCAGAATGTTCAGATTGTATCAAAACTTGTAGAAGAGACGGATCTTGTTCCCGGAAGGGATATTTTCATCACTCCCAGGGCTCCGAGTGCAGTTCAGGAAAACCGATTCAGGCAGCTCATGGTTATGATGTCAATTGCTGAAGCTAATTACAATTCCCTCAAATACTCGGATGTCCAGGCAATAAATGAGTTCGTGCATCCCATGACAGGCAGTGTCAGGGAAATCATTGAAGCTCAACAGCATATGGTAGATGTAAGCGAGCTTGCAAAAAAGGAATTCGGGTTCTCAATGGAAGTTCCGCGCATAATTCCTCTTATAGAGGATGCTCCTGCGCTGCTGCATGCAAAAGAACTTGCAGAAAATACGATTCTTGCCTGGAAAGAGAACTTCGGGGCAGTTCCTGATAAATTTAGGGTATTTTTGGGCAAATCCGACTCTGCTCTTTCCTTCGGGCACGTTGCGAGTACGCTTTCGTGCAAATACGCAATAAACGGACTATGCGAGCTAAATTTCGAACTCGACACTCAAACTGGCATTATATTCGGAGCAGGAACACTGCCTTTCCGAGGGCATCTGAACCTGAAGAATGCGGAAAACTTTTTCAGGGAATATCGGGGAGTCGGGACCATTACTCTCCAGTCCGCACTCAGGTACAGCCATAGAAAAGGGGATGCTGAAGCCCTTGTAAGCCTTGCAAAAGCAAGGCTGCCTGAGACGCCTGAATTCTTTTCCGCCGAAGAAAAAGAAGAAATAGTAAACCTAATCGGGATCTTTGGGACAAGCTACAGCCGGATTCTCAGACAACTGGCTCCTACAATAAACCGGATAGCTGACCTTCTCCCCCAGCAGCGGGATCGTCTTATGTACAAAGGAACAGGCAGCTATTCAAGAAGCACTCCTGATATTTCAGGCTTGGTCAAACTCTGTCTTACCGATATCGGAAAAGAGCTTGAGGCCAGCATGCCGGCTGAAAACCTTCACCTTCCAAGAGCAATCAAGTTTACAGGCGCTCTCTATTCCATAGGTCTGCCTCCGGAATTTATAGGTACAGGTCGTGCCCTTGAAGAGACACGGGAAAAACTCGGAGAGGCTGCCTGTGAAAACTTGCTTACAAAATACTTCCCTTCCCTTGCAGGTGACCTGAATTTTGCATCCGGGTATCTGGATCTCAATGTAGCTTCTCGCTTCCTATCCGGAGAATGTCTGAAGGAAGTCTGCAAAGATTTCGAAATTCTGCGTGATGCCTTTGACATTGAAACCAAGCCCGAACCTTCGTACCGCATCCTGCTGGAAATGATGCAGCCTGACCTCCTGCAGGCAGGAAGTGCAGGAAACTGCATTGATGAGGAAGTTTCCCAGCTTGTATGCTCGACCCTCACCAAAATGGGAAAAATAAGAAAGGCTCTCGGTTAATTTATTCCGTTTCCGATCGGTTGACTCTCTCTTTATTTTTATCTCTCTTCAGTGCTGCCGCAGTTGATCTCAATTTTACGACGGATTCGACTTACGATCGGCTGCTTCTGTGGCATTGTTATCTTTTTTAGCTGTTTTTTGCACTTACAGGAGCTTCAGCCATTTTTGAGATAGTAGAGTCAATAAGATCGTTACTAGAATTTGTAAGATCAGTACTGAAGTTTGTAAGAACGGTACTGGGTTTTCTAAGATCGGTACTGAAATTTGCAACTGGAGACGTCTGCTGTGAATTGAATACAGGTACAAGAGGCAGATAATCGGTAAAGTTGGTTCCGTTATAATTCACATCTGCAATGCCGTTTTCATCCTTATCCGGTGCAGTTTGAGAGAAACCTGTCCCATCTGGACTTGCCCAGAAGTTGCCTCCCATATAGGGTCCCTCGACAATATTTATGCTTGCTTTCTTTACTGTGTTCCAGGTATTTCTCCTGTTCCCGACTTCTACATTAAAGGTATTATTGAGATAGTTATTGAATATAGTGTTGTTATCGCAGGCTGGACACATTGAAAGGCCTGAGACATAATTGAAAGTAAGAATATTTCCAGAAAGCGTATTATTATCCGAGGAGTTCAGATGAATACCCCAGTTGCTTTTGTTAATCGTATTCCCTGAAATTACACTGTAGTTTGAATGCGATATCCACATCCCGTACCGGATATTCTCCGAAATACTATTCCCTGAAATTACGCTCAGGTTTGAATTTGTCAGGTAAATCCCCATATCGTTCCTGCTTATCGTATTATTGTTGAGGTTGTTACTGCTTGAATTTATAAGGTAAAAACCGTAACCTGCATTCGAGCCTACCACGTTCCCGGTCAGATTATTGTCACTACAATTATTCTCCAGAATAATTCCGTGGTGATTTGAGTCTGCACTATTGTTTGAGAGTATATTTCCTTCCGAGCGCATGAGTTGGATTCCATATTTTTCGTTAAGGTTCATTTTATTGTCCGAGATTACATTATTCTTTGAGTTACTCAGATATAGCCCGAGGTAATTTTCCGAAAGATCATTGTTACTTATGGTACAGTGACTGCATCCCGCTAAATAGATCCCTGTTACATCAACGTATTGGGCTGATCGGACTTTAAAACCGCTAATTGTTGTATTATTTGCTCGTATGTGAAACACATTTACGTTCGGGTTGTTCGCCGTAACTATCGTATCTTCAGGATTCCCGGATTCTGACCTTATTGTCAGGTTTTGCGTACCGATTATGACATTTTCGGTATAGTTCCCAGGCTTTACGATTATCACATCACCTGAACTTGTATTGTTTACTGCGGCCTGTATTGATTCTCCCGGCTGGACAAGAATCTCAACTGCAGTTCCGGTACTTGAGCCTAATGTAAAAATGAGAAATGCTACAGCTAAGCTGACAAATCTGCTTATTTAAATCCCCCACATTCAATGTAAATTATTATCTAATTTTTTATTAATAAAACAGAATTTAAACATTAAACCATATGAATATATTGGATTAGAATAATATCAAAATAAAGACATAAAAATATAAAGCGAATAGTAATCAGCAGGTAGTTTACTGGAAAATAAACTGTATAATCTTTATTATTTAATGACTAAGTCACTTTTATAAAAACAAATTGCAATGCTAAGCCCACGCAAAAATTACCGGTATACATAACATGAAGTATTACAGCTCGACAAATCCAGAGGAATTGAGTTAATTAATAATCAATTGTTAAGTAATTTCCGAACGAGTTCCGAATGAGTCCTGAATGAATTTTGAATGAATTTAAGAAAATGATTTCAGGAACTCTAGGATTTAATACTAGAGTCCGGAATTTAAGAATAGAATTCAGTAATTAAGAAAGAATAAAATCCAGAGATTAAGAACAGAGAAAAAAAATAAGGAAAAATTGAAAAACGAAAAATAAGATGAAGATATGAAGTCCTCATCCCATCTTCTTTGATACTAAATTTTTTGTTCTACTTCTCAGTTCTCTTTTTACTTTCTTCTATGCCAGATTACCGTAAGAAGACAAGCTACGACGTAAACCGCTTCAAATCCGGGTATGCTTGTGAGATTTCCTTTATCATATTTCTGTTCAGTTTCTGATACTTTTGTGCCATTCTGCTTCAGCTCCGAAGTGTTGGTTGAAGGCTTTGTTTCAGCCACTTTTTCGTTCTCTACGGCTTTCCCTGCTATTGCAAAGAACGAGAACTCTGGAGTTTCTGCCGTGAAGTACAGGTATTTGTTATCTTCGCTTAATAATTTTACTGGCAGCTGTGACCATTTTTTGTCGCTATACCTGTTGAGAGTGATTGAAGCCTGGCCAATCTTATTATCCTGCAACCAGGACTTCTCAACCTTGAAGCATACTACAGGGTTTTCGATGTTCTTTGAGGTTGCAAACCCTCCGGTTCCGACCCAGACATTGAAGTACTTGTAGACCTCGCCTGCATTCAGCTCTGAGACCAGAGTTGATTTTCCTTTGAGCTGTTCGGCAATGGCTGTTGTCTTACCTGCGGTTTTCTTTGAATCGAAGTTCACATACACAACACAGGTTGCATTCTTTGTGAAATCAAACTTTACAGGCTTTCCGTTTGTAATAAAAGCCTGTGAAATTTCCTTTACCTGGACATTACTTTGAGGCTCAGGGGAACCGCCAGCACCGTCGCCACTGGAACTACTATGGCTACTTCCTCCATTAGAGCTGCTTGGTGTAAGTACATTTATTGCAGCAGTTTTTGAGGCAGTTCCATTTTCATTGCTTACTGTCAGTTTAACAGTATAGGTTCCAGGATTTGCGTATACATAAACAGGATTTATATCACTTAAGTCGGGCTGTCCGTCGCCATTGAAGTCCCATATCCTTGAAGTTGCTTTCTGGGAAATATCATAAAATTGTACTGTGAGGGGGGCGTAACCCTCGGTAACGTTGCTATTGAAGTCTGCAACCGGAGCGTTTGGATCAGTAACAACTATGTACTCCAGCTTTGTCGCTGTATTGTTTCCGGCGTCATTTTCCACAGTCAGCCCGATTGTATAATTCCCTGGCTTCGTAAACGTGTGGGTCACATTCATGGCGTGCTTTGAATTGATACCGTCGCCGAAATCCCAATACCAAGACGTAGGTGCTTCACCAGTGCTAGTATCAGTTAATAACACAACTAAAGGTGCTGCACCGGATGTTACATTAGAAGAGAAATCTGCCACTGGCACTTTCGGATCAATGACAGTGATATAGTTGTATTTTGTTATGATACAACCTCCACCAATGTCATATGATCTAAGTTTGACAGTATATTTTCCTGGCTTTTTATAAGTGTGAGTTATGTACGTTGAATTATTTTCATCATAGTCATCGCCGTAGTTGGTCCTATCTCCAAAATCCCACTCTCTTCCATATGCATAATCACCATTGACATCTGGAATGGTTGTATCGTGAAATAGTACTGTAAGTGGTGCGATTCCAGATGTTACATTTGAGGAGAAATAGGCAGGGGCAATAATTCCCCCATCGTCCATCCTAACGAGTGCATAACAGTATTTGGACACTGAATTGCTACCTATTGCATTCTTTACAGTCAATGTAACAGTATATCCACCCTCATTAGTATATACATGGGTTGGATTCTGAGCTGTTGAAATAGTACCGTCTCCAAAGTCCCAAAGCCATGATATAGGAGAGCCTGTGCTATTGTCAATAAACGATAAGGTTTCATTCTTGACAGAGTCTAAATTACTACGCGCTTTATCTACTTGTGGAGAAAAGAAGTCAGCGACCGGTGCTTGTGGGGAAGTTACAGTAATATAATTCGGTTTCGTCACCGTACTACTGCCTGCTTCATTTGCCACGGTTAAAGTAACGTTATACACCCCTGGCTTCGTAAAAGTATGTGTCGCATTCATGGCGTGTTTCGAGTAAA
>Ga0065701_1013245_pt1 | contig 13928 bp, 7 predicted proteins | sample Biomet1_FD_59088 | JGI IMG/M metagenome (GOLD analysis project Ga0065701, IMG submission 59088) | Microbial communities from bioreactor (seeded with anoxic lake sediment) at LBNL, California, USA - Biofuel metagenome 1 version 3... | ecosystem: Engineered > Bioreactor > Anaerobic > Unclassified ...
TGCAATTAATCCGCCCACACTTCCAATAGTTGCATTTTCAGCAGGATTTTTCAGGGTACAGCCATCGGTGTAGCAAGCCACCACCTTGGAATTAAAACCTTGAACTCCTATCAATCCGCCTATATTAGTATCATCACTAATAGACTCCATGTTACAATTGGATACTCGGCAATGAACTACAGTTCCCCCTTCATTCTCACCAACATTCATTAAAGAACCTATAAGCCCCCCCATATAGCTATTGGAGTTTATCCTAGTGGTATTATCGACTATACTATTACCCGTTACACTACAGTTGGATATATAACCATTATGAACCTCTCCGGCAAGTGTACCGCAGAGTCCTCCGTTAGACAATTGCAGGATACTGTTGCTAAAATGCAAATTATAGATAGTAGCATTTCTTGTAACACCAAATAAACCTAATTTAGGGTATTCATCAGAAGAAGAAGAAACAACCGTCATGCCGGTTATTTTGTGTCCGTTTCCGTTTAACTTACCGGTGAAAGCAGTTGTATAACTGGGGCCCAGCGGTGTCCAGTTGCTGCCGCTTAGGTCTATGTCGTTCATCAGGATGTAGTTTCCACCTAGGTTTGATGCTATGGCCTCTAGGTTGGCACGAGTGTAAATAGGGATTGGAACACCGGTTTCGCCTGTTTGCCAGCCGGGAGCAGTAAAGTTGGCATCGGGGGTGGCGGTGCAGCTACCCGGACTTAGTGTGAGGCGATAAATGTATGCTTCACCTCCAAAAAAGCTTAACTTACGGCCAATGCCGTCAAAAGATCCGCTTGCATTGGGCACGCTCACGGGAATTTTGCGCCCATCGGTAAGGGCTACAACAAACGATTGCAGGTATATGGGATAAGAGCTATATAACTGCGCTTTCCACGGTATGGTCTCTGAGGGCTGTGTGCCCGCTGCTGTACCTGATGACGGAAACAGACTGACGGTGGCATAATCGGCCGACGTGCCGGATGTATTGGTTACCGCTTTGGCTGTGATAGATGCTACTGACACTCCGCTGCCCAAGGCAGACAGATCACATGAGGTTACGCCTACACGGTTTGATAAGTGCTTCATGGTGATACTGAACACACCGTCTGTAGGGTTAGCGGTAACAGTATTATAGGTCTTAGCGGTGTCCCAGGTACCATCTATGCATACTCCTTGAGCTGCCAGAATATCGCTATAGGTGGTAATGCCTGTGGTGGCATCGGCTGTTTTAAACATTTGTGAGGAATAGACCCCAACCACTCTTTTTGCAGCACTCGTCTCTGCCCATGCAGTTCCATCCGCGTCCTTTTCAAAGTTATCGGGGTTGTGTGCAGGGTTGTTAAAATCTACACTATTATATTTCTTTCCTAAATAATAGAAACAGATGGTACACGATCCGCTTGCGGGAATGGTAACATCGCCATTGAGCAGCCAAGAACCGTCTGACTGCATAGTGGCATAGCGGTAAGTGTAAATAGTTGTTGCTGACGCTATTTCGAGGGTTATATGCAAGCGGTCACCCTCTACCCATGACGTTTTTTCGTCTACCGCCTCGGTGGTTTCTCCGGCACGGGTGGTAACAGCACGGGTGGCAGCAGTAAAGCCACCGGGCAGTGCCACGGACGATATACGATGAATGATAATGCTACCATCGGCATTCTTCGTCATGTCTCGGTTTGTGGCTGTAAAGTCCTCGTCGGCCGAGCAAGAGGTCATGAACAGTGCTAGCAGCATAATGTTCATCAGCGCAGAGCAAAGCGTGGAAAAAGAAAATCCTCTCTTTTCGTGTATGCTTTGTTTGTTCTGGACATTTTGTTTTTTTGTTGTCTTCATATACTTTTATTTTTTTATTATTCATTGATTTACAGATTATTCTCTTTCTTGGTCTTTTTTGCCTGGTTTGCCGACACAATCTGGTAGTGTGCCGCCACAGTATTGGCATCGGCCATGAACTTTGTTATCACGTCGGAGGCAAAGAACTGCCCGACGGTGTTTACCCGTGCCACAATGGTGCGGTAGGCGGTGGTAACCTGCTTGCGCACGTCAGCGGTAGATGCTGTGGCTGAGCGTGCGGCGTTGGCTACCAGAATGTCGTCCTTGCCCAGTTCATCAATAAAGCCGGTTATCTCGGTGGTTTCTTCGTATCCCGAGATGCGTTTCACCAGCTTGTCCATTTTGTCGATGGCCGCGCTGTAAGCAGGCATTTCGTTTTCCAGCTTCAGCGCCGTAAAGGTGGCTTTCGTAATTAGTTTTCTTATCTCCTGATTCATTTGCACGAAGGCTCCGTGTGTGAGCTTGCTTCCTGTAAATTCTTTCATAGTTATCATAATCTTGTTCTTTTATTTTTTCGTTATTAATTATTTTTTCCACCCTCCGCTTTCCATGCAGGGAAGTCGGGGTGCATTTCCCAAGCTCCTTGAAGTGTGCAAGGTGGCTTTTTGCCGCACGGAAGCCTCCCTGCAATGTGCGGAGGGATTTGGTTATTCATACTGTATAGCTTTCCATGTTTGTCCGTACCATGTAAGGCCGCTTGGCTTTGGCGTTCCGCTTCCGATCAGCTTGTCGGTGTTGAGGTATAGGGTACAAATACCAGAGTGATCGTAATTATTAAAGACACCTGTATCAAGAGTCATTGCTCCCGCAGCCGTAAGTTTAAGCGTATTGAGACATGTACCAGCAAAAACTATCTCGCCAAAACTTGTCGCCGCCGGCAAATCAACACTGGATAGAGCCGAGGAGGAATAAAAAACACTTCTCCCGATGCTTGTTGCAGCAGGCAGACTAATATTGGTAAGTGCCATACAGAAGGCAAAAGATTCATCTCCAATGCTTGTTGCAACAGGCAAACTCACGCTGGTAAGTGCTGCGCAGTTGTTAAAAGCATCTCTGCCAATGATTGTTGTCACAGGCAAAGTGATGCCAGCAAGTTTAGCACAATTGTAGAAAGCATAATCAGGCAGCGTCTCTATCCCGGTAAGGGTTACATTCAATGCTATAGTGCGGGCATTGGCTTTTCCTCTAATAAAACTGACAGCTGTAATTTTGTCGCTTTCAGCAGAAAGGTCTATAATCCAATCTGTATACTTATCAAGATTAGCAATGCCGGCACCGTTATTATAAAACTGTGCATAAGTGCCTCTCCATGTTGTATACGATTGTCCACCATCTTCATCCCCCACTCCTTGTTGAGCAAGCAACGCAGGCATATAGACGCTATACAAGCAGCCGGCCACGGCATGGAATGCGGGCTTCACTACTCCGTTCACTCCGTCAACGGTTACTGTAGTTACGGTAGCTGGGGTGACAGGGTCGTCCACCGGCTGGTGCAGATAAACGGTAGCCGTAAGCACCCCGTTGGCAGGTTGTGTAGGGTCTGCAGTCTGCACTGTGGGACAACTTACCAAAGTAGATTCACCACCGCCGGTGGTAACTCTTGCACTTTGCCCTAAGGCCAGACTGATGAGGCGCACCAACGCTGTTTGTCGCTGCCACTTGTCAGCAGCAGGGGTAATAGCAATACCTGCTTTGGTAATGTCATCCGGTATTACCAAAGTGCTTTGCCCAGCAATCTGTTCCGTGCCGCGATTTATAAGCGCACGGATTGTGGTGGCATCAATGAACGTATCGTCGGCAGCAGTGTATATGCGGCTATAGGTGTAAACCGCCTTCACAGAATATACATCAACAGGCAAACGCAATGAGGAGGGCGATGCCATCCATGCAGTGCCATCGTAAGTTAGCATCTGGGTATTTCCATTTGGCATTTGTGAGGCTGCAATCTCAGCCGTTCCATCAGCATCACTGTAGCAGTGAAAGGTTACGTTCACCACGTCGCCCTTCTGCCATGCAGCAGTGTAAACACCTGCGGTAGCATCGTCTGTTGTAGTGGTGCGTGTGAAAGGCAAACCTGTACCGCTGAAGGAAACTACCTCGGAAACGGCAACGGCAGGCTTACCCACACCTTGCATGGTAGCAGTAACCGTCATCGGCGCACCGGTGCGTGTCATTGCCTCCTCGTCCATAGACTGCGAGCATGAACTTCCAATGCCGGCAAGCAGCGCAAACGCTGCCCCCCGGGTTAGTAAAGAGCGAAGAGACAGGAGTGAAGAGATATACCTCCCTTTCTTAGCGCATCTATTGTTATTTCTATTATTATTTAACATAACTATTCTTATTCTATGGTTACAGGTTATTAATATTTCATTACTCCTAGTCCACATACTGTATAGCTTTCCATTTCTGGCCAAGCCATGTAAGGCCATCAGTTCCTACCGTTGGCGTGGATGAGCCTCCATATTTCTTGTTGGCATTAAGATATAGCGTACAGTTGGCTGAATTGGCAAAGTCACTGAAGGGATAGTTATCATAAATTATAGGTTCAGAGGTTGTAAGCTTAAGCGTGGCAAGTGCAGAACAACCAGATAAGAAATAATTACCAATTTTATTTGTCATAGGCAGATTCAGGCTGGTAAGCGATGTGCATTCAAAAAAAGCACTAGGACCTATATATGTTGCTGCAGGCAAAGTTAAGTCGGTAAGCGATAAGCAACGACTAAAGACCAATTCACCTATACTATTTGCCGCAGGAAGATTAATACTAACAAGAGAAGTACAGCTACTAAAGACATTATTTCCTATCTCTGTTGCCACAGGAAAATCAATACTAACAAGAGAAATACAGCCAGCAAAAGCATATGTTTTTAGAGCTACTAAAGCAGGTAAACTTAAATTAGTAAGTGCTTTGCAACTCTGAAAAGCACCATAAGAAATTGTATTAATCTTAGGCATGTTTAAATTGACAAGTTTAGTGCAGGCAGCAAAAGCAGATTCTCCGACAATTGTAACTTCGGGCATACTTACACTGGTAAGATTAGAAGAAAAGACAGAATTCTTCCCAATTTCTTTCACAGTAGGCAAATTGAGGATTCCAAGTCCAATAGACGACTGGAAAACGTTATCTGGCAGCTTCTCAATACTTGTAAGTGTTAAATTCACTGTAGGAGAGACATTGTATATACTCTTTACATAGTTTAAATCTGTTCCCAACTCACCTGCATCGGTTACAGTAGAAAAGTCTATAATCCATTTATTGGTAAGGTAAAGGTTTAAGTTAGTCCTGCCTCCGTTATAGAAATTGGCATAAGTTCCATTCCATACCTGTCCGCCATCTTCATCACCCACTCCCTGCTGACCCAGCAGCACCGGTGCGTAGATGCTGTACAGGCGGTCCGCTTCGGTGTGGAAGGCTGGTTTCACCACTCCATTCACCCCATTGGCTGTTACTGTGGTAACGGCAGCAGTGTTAGCAGGGTCGTCCACCGGCAAGTGCAAATAGACTGTAGAAGTAAGTACACCATTGGCAGGCTGAGTAGGATCGGCAGTCTGCACTGTGGGGCAACTCACAATGGTAGCTGCCCCGCTAGCAGTGGTAACCGTTGCGCTTTGTCCAAAAGCAAGACTGGTAAAGCGTACCAACGCCGTTTGTCGCTGCCATTTGTCGGCGACAGGGGCAATGGCAATGCCCGTTTTTGTAATGTCATCCGGTATTATCACAGTACTTTGCCCTGCAATTTGTTCTGTACCCCGATTTATAAGCGCAAGGATGGTAGTGCCATCAATTGGGGTATCGTCTGCAGCAGTGTATGTGCGACTATAGGTATAAACCACCTTCACAGAATATACATCAACAGGCAAACGTAATGAGGAGGGCGATGTCGTCCATGCAGTGCCATCGTAAGTTAGCGTCTGGGCATTCCCATTTGGCATTTGTGAAGCTGCAATCTCCTCAGTTTCGGCAGCATCACTGTAACAATGAAAGGTTACGCTCACTACATCGTTTTTTTGCCATGCAGCAGTGTAAACACCCGCAGTAGCCTCGTCTGTGGTAGTGGTACGTGTAGCAGGTAAACCCGTGTCGCTTCCAGAAAGTATTTCGGAAACAATAGCGGCAGGCTTGCCCACGCCTTGCATGGTGGCAGTAACAGTCATCGGCGAACCGGTACGTGTCATTGCCTCATCATCCATGCCAGAAGAGCATGAATTTCCTATGCCGGCAAGCAGCGCAAGCGCTACCCACCGGACTAGTAAAAAGCGGAGAGAAAGGAGAGAAGAGATGGCATTCCCTGCCCTACTGCTTTTTTTATTATTATTTCTATTATTATCTATCATAATTATTCTTTAATTTTTGGTTACGGGTTATTCTTGTTACTCATACTGTATCTCTTTCCATGTCTGTCCAAACCATGTAAGACCATCAGCATCTACCAGTGGCGAGCCCGCACCACCCTGCTTATCAGTGTTAATATATAGCGTACAATTGGCGGAGTTGCTAAAAGAAACAAAAAGATTTTCATCTAAATCCATAGTTCCTTGAGCTGTAAGTTTAAGCTTAGCGAGCGCAGAGCAATTGTAAAAAGTATTGGATTGGATCCTTGTTGCTGCAGGCAGACTCACGCTGGTGAGAGATGTACAATTACTAAAAGTATCGCCATACAATACTATTGCAGCAGGCAGATCAATATTGGTAAGCGATGTGCAGCTACTAAAAGCACAGGTTCCAATGGTTACTACTTTAGGTAGGCTTACGCTGGTAAGCGATGGACAGCTAGCAAAAGCGTCGGCTCCGATTTGTGTTACCATAGGAAAATTCACGCTGGTAAGCGCATTGCAGTATAAAAAAACATCATTATAGATATGTGTTAACACAGGCATGTCCACTCTAGTGAGTGATTTGCAGTTCCGAAAAGTATAGTAATAAATTTCTGTTACCTTAGGCAAACTAGCACTGGTGAGCGAAGTGCAACCATCAAAAGACTTTTCCCCCACACTTGACGCAGTCGGTAAACTGATACTTCCTAACTGTGAACAGTTTATAAATGCCTCAGCAGACAGAGTTTCCAGATTATTAAGCGTAAGCGCCACAGCACCATTGCTAGTACCACCCGGGATTACAATATTCGCCATCCGGTTTTTTATCTGAGTAATCTGGGCATCGATTTGGTCGGAGGTCATTCCGGCAAAGTCATACATCCAATGCAGCTTCCCGTCACCTCCCTGTATAATGTCCTCGCCATAGCCGTTTCCGTTGGCAGTGATAAATGTGGCTATTCCTACGGTCTGTGCGGTTAAGGCTTCCTTGCGGTCTATCGTTACGTTATAGGTGTAAAGCTTGCCCGCCTCCGGAGTAGCAATACCTGCCGATGGCAGGCAAATGCGCAGCTTGCGCTCTTCGGTTGTTCCTTCGGTGGCATTGGTATATTTCACGGTAAGGATACCTGCCGTTGCTCCTCCGCTAACGGCATTATTTGGATTAACAAAACCTAACACTGCACACGAAGTTGCAGCAAGTGACGCTCTGCGATCTGCCATAAATACGGGGTCGCTAATATCGCCCATCATAGGGGTAAAATCGGTAAACTGGGCTGTGTAGCCTGCCAGTTTCACATCGTCTGCCAGCTTAAAAAGGAAGCGCATACCCGCAAACTGTAGCTTTAGCCGCAATGTGTGTGTGGCGGTACCGGTAGCAGAATTCGCCGTAATGGCAGGATCTGCTTCAACGTTGCTAATTACTGAATAGAAAGGCACGTCATAGTTGCCCGCAGTACCGTCTGTGCATGGCTGCGAAATGGTGAATATATTTCCAGAGTAAGATGTTAATGTATAATCCTTACCGCGGGTATAGTCGATAATGTTTTTGTAGCCGTCGTTCAATGCCAAAGAGTAGCTCACAGCTCCGTTGCCATCAACTTGCCTGGTGGTTGTATATATTGCACTTTGCCTGCTCGCTCCTTTAATACCTTCAGCTGTTTTAAAGTAGTTAGCATACAACTTTGTTCCGTCCGGAATGCTCATTGCCACAGTATTTTCTTCACCGGCACGTGTAAGCACGGCACTGCCTTGTCCGTTGGCAAGCGTTGCGCTTAAACTCAGGGGCAGCGGTTGGCCACTGTCTGCAGCGGCAAGGTCTTCGTTCTGGCAAGAGGTAGCCAAACCGGTAAGCAGCACCATGCCTGCAAGTACAACAAGTTTATTTATTGTTTTCATTATATATGTTCTTTTATTAATTGGTTAATTGTAAATCGTAATTCTTCACTGCTCGAGGCAATCCGTCTGTACTCGTCTGGAAAACGTAGTGAATAGGATTATTTGACCACGAAGGATTATACATTCCAATGGCAGCATTGAGTGTATTGGCATCAGCCCAGCTGGTATAACTAGTGCTGTAAATACCTACAACGGAATTAAAATCTGTACCGGTAATGTTAATTGATTGAGTTATCATTCCATTAACGCTACCTTGAGGCGAGAAGGTAGACGAGTTAGCTATGCAAGTGTGCACATCTCCATTGTTCAACCCCACTATGCTTCCTGTGAAGCCATTGCTAGGAGTTAAAATATTTACATTGGCATAACATGCAATAAGATAACCGTCGGTTTCATCGTCGCCATTTGCCCCGACTATGCTGCCCGTGGCACATGTATTGCCTGAAACTCCAGCTATGGATGCAGAACCAATAACGCGACACACTGCAATGCATCCGCCATGATTATTACCCACAATCCCCCCCATGTAACAATTGCTACCAGAGCCATCCCCCTGCAAAACAATATTCGGATTGGAAATGGTACAAGCTATTGCCTTACCTTCTCTTTTGGCACCAATAAGTGCACCTACATTCCCTGTTATAGCTTTTACTACAGGTTTATCGATCGTTACATTTTCAATATAAGCACCTTCTGTATAGCCAAAAAGGCCATAATTGCCATTATCGGCCACAGTTTGGTTTATATACAGGTTCTTAATGGTGTGCCCTAATCCGTTAAATCCACCGGTAAAAGGCATTGCGTCAGTACCTATCGGCGTCCAGCTTCTTGCCAAAGACTGGCTACACACAGACTGCAGGTCGATGTCATTTGCCAGCACTACAGGATTAGCAGCTGTGGGTGCACCACCGGACAGTGTCCAGTTGGAGTAATTGCCATCCGCACCTTTGGTATTCCACTCATCACGGAAAGCAACAAGATCTGCCGCGCTACGTATGCCTGGATGTGCTATAGAAGCATTGCCGCTATCCACATTTGTCCAGCTATCTACTACAGGATTAAAGGTAAGAGTGGAACGTTCGTCCACCGTAAGGGTGGCCGTGCGGCTGTGTCCGCTTGTAGTGGCAAATGCGGTGCCCGCCTTTTCAAGATCGGCGGTATAATTCCACTCCGAACCATCAGCAAGCTGCCCTTTTACTTTAATGCAGGTAAGCATAAAGTCTATAATGCCACTATTCTGAGGCAATATAACACGCCACTGCGGTGTGCTGAGGCCATCAGTAGTTGTGGCAGCTCCTGTTGAGGTAGCCTCTACATCATAATATTCAAACACGCCACTGCTATTTGTCGCCCTCACCGTGCAGGTTACGGATGCTACCCCAGCAAGAGTGCTATTGGCAGACTTTGCCACGTTTAAGGTTAAAAGATAATTGGTGTGAGTAAAAGCATACGTCAGTTTATAGGTACGCTTATTACCGGTAGTAACAATTTCTTTAGAGCCACCGTTATAAAGAGCATCATAACACACCAATGTGCCGTGGCTACTGCCACTAGGGGTAGCTGTGGAGTAGCAGCCGCTGACATTAATATCCGTATCAATATGTCTCACTTTTAACGGTGTCTGCCCGGCAGGTACATCGCCGGTGAATCCCGGGTAGAAGGCACCATGAGTAAATTCGTTATTCGCATCAAGATAAACCGTATGAGGCGTAGTACCTTCATAGTTACTATACGTATTCCAAGAGCCGTCTGCCTGTTTCTTTACATAAGCAGCGACATCGCCTTCCAAATCATTGGAATAATCAAGATCAAACACGTCTCCCTCAGAAAAATCGGTAATCACTTTATTTGGCTGGGGAGCAGTGGCAGCACGGGTTGCCACACTTGTTGCAGCTACCCCGTCGGTACTGGCACCCTGCACACTTACGCCGGCAATCTGCGCGGCGAGTATGCGTCCGTCGTTAACGGCGCTATCAATGGCTGTGCTATCGTCTGCACATGCCGATACCAGGCCGGCAAGCAATGCAACACATGCCACATTGGCAAGCGAAGTGCGGAGCGTGGAGAATGAAAAGTTTCCTTTTCCGCTTCCGTACTGCTGGCCCTTCATTATTTTATTTATTGTTGTCTTCATCATGTTTTTAATTTATAATTTAGTTTCTCACTAATTAAGTGTACCGACATAGTTTCCATCTATTTCTCCACCGTTTACGGTAGTCCAGTTACCAATGCTGGCACCCTGTATTGAAAGGCCTGCCACGTTATCATAAGTAATGGTTACAGTGAGGCGCTTGCCTTGCATAATACCACTTGTGGCATCCGAGGTTATATTGTAAGTAGCTGTAAGCTCTGCCCCGGTTACGTGGTTTAGCTTTAATATCTGGGCATTGGCCAGCGTACCGTTGAGGTAACTGCGCGTTACGCCGTCTACCGTGGTAGTTTGAACAGCAATGTCCCCACTTCCTGTGTGAAAAAAACTCACTGGGACATGTGCACGATAAATAGCTTCATCGTCACTTTTATAGGAGCAGAAAGGAGTAACTATATATCCATAATTTGTTGGTATTTTAGGCACAGCCTTGTCTGTGATATGGGCAAGGAAAGCCGCGCGAGCTGCCTCTTCGGTGCTGCCCCAGCCTGTGCCACGCTTTACAATGATTGCTACATCTACGCTCTGGTGAAGCAGCGTGGCGGTAAGTGCATGGTCAGCTCCCAGCGTGGCAGATCCTTTAAGGTAGTCTGTACCCTGATAGAAGACCTTTGTGCTTTGATCAGTATAGAGCGGTGCATCTGACCAAGCTACTGCTTCGCCAAGCGTACTTTCGCCAATACCGCCATAGCTACTGATGGTGAATTGGTAATCTCCTCCGTCTATATCCTGCGTATAGATGACAGCGGCGGGGTATGTGCCAGTATCGTAATCGCCTTCAGTTCTGAGAGTAGAACCAGGTTTCACCGCCCAATTGTCGTCACTACCCAGCACATAAGTAGATGTGTAACCTATTTCGGTCTGTCCGTTAAAGGCAGATACTGTGATTTCTTCGCCTTTCCCCCATTGCCATGAGGTATAATTATCTCCGGTGTAGGCACGTGTACTTGCAGTGGCTTCGCTACCAGTGCCCTGCACTCTCAGCGTACCTATGGCCAGCGGTGTACCTCCAGTAGCAGGCGTGGTTACTTCGTCCTTCTGGCAAGAGGTTGCCAGCATGGCCACCATGGCAACAGCCGCCAGCGAAGAAAAGCACGAACAGCTCAAAAAGCTTCTTTTTCCGTTCACTGAGTTCTTCAACTTATTGCTATATATTGTTTTCATGTCTATATTCTTTTATTTGTTTTTACTCTCCACACTTTATGTTGGATTACCACCTGTTACGTTCCCGTTGAGGTCTATGCTGTAATCTCCTTCGCTGGTAAATCCGCTCACAGTAACGCTCTCTATAACGGCTTTGCTCTCCGTAAGTCGGATGGTGTAAGTGTAAATGTGACCTGCCCAAAAGGTAATTCCACCTGTCGGTACCACAATGTCGTAGGTTTTGCCGTTGTAAGCATCCGTCTGATTCCCAGTAATAGTAAAAAGCGTTTGTCCTTCTTTATAGTGGGCACCATTGGCTGCTATACTCTCTTTGTTTGCCTGAGAAACGTCCAATCCGTAAACCCTTAGGTTTTCTGTGCCATTAGATGAAAAATAATCATTAGCTTTTCCCCTAAACCAAGAAGTCTGAAAACCAGATTCTCCACTACTTTGAGGAATACAGCTCCATCCCAGCGGATAACTAACCAAAGAAGAAAATACAGAGAACTCACTATTAACCAAATAAGGCTGTGCCGCTGTGGCCTCACCATAAGCACCAATTACGTTTAAATTTACCCTTGCATAAGGATAGCGCAGCAGAATAGCACCATTGGCAGGCGCTGCTCCGTCGGAAGCAGCTAGGTCGGCAGTAGCAATGAGGCTTGTACCGTTCATCTTTGCCTTACCGGTCCAGAAAGTATAAGAAGATTCATAGAAAAGTTCCCAACCTTGCAACAAAACAGCATTCATGTTTGTAGGAAGACCTCCTTCAAGCGGTGCTGCATACCCATGCAAGCGTAAATTAAACTCACCCGTAGCTGGCACAAGCAACGAACCGTTAGCCTGTGTTCCCACAGGGGTGATACCCACCGTGGCAAGGTCGGCAACAGAAATGGGTGCCAGATTTAAGTCGGTAAGCGATCCTTTACCCACAGATAAATTTTCGAGAGTCGTATAATCAACTCCTTCTACAGAGCGGTAATAGCCCACAGAAATTGGTTTATCAGCCGAACTACCGTCGTGTCCTTCAAAGCTGGCTTCCACCATGTAATAATTGTAAAATAAATCCATGCCACGGGTTTTTACTGCACGCTTGGTGCTTGCCGCCCTAGTGCTAACAGAGGTCTTTAAATTGATGGATCCCAGGGGTGTGAGAGTGGTCTGCTCTCCACCACCAACAGGATCGCTGTCATTGGTACAGCCCGAAGGCAGCACCAGCAGCACAGCAACCACCAGCATCGTAAAGATGCTACGTGCCGCAATTTTATAATTTGGTTTTATATGTATATTCATATTGTAATTCTATTTTTCTATTCTATCTGTACGCAAATTAGTATTGAAAACTGCCCGTAGAGGAACCACCTTCCACCCAATCGTTCACATTAACAGTACCAATCTTCACAGCCGTCTTGTTTACAGAAGCAGTAAGTGTATGGATACTTCCTGTCGCGAAGGCAATATCCTTGGTTAAATTGAAGGTTTTGCCTGCTATAACCAGTTTAATGCCGGTAATACTTTGCGGGCACACAATAGCTGTGTAAGTACCCAAAGCATCGGATGCTCCGCTGGCGTTTGTCATTGTAACAGTGCGGGCTTCATTAGTATAAATAAGCTCTGCAGCAGCATATCCACTTACAGACTTTGACGAGGTGAAAGTAAGCGTAGCGGCTTTCAGCTGATCTGCGGTATAAGTACCGTCACTCTGTAATTTCACAATGAGTTTGCCCATAACGTGCTTCAAGCTAAATGCAGGAGTAATACCCCACGGAGTAGCTGCGGTAGCTTCTTCTGTTTGCAGGTAGTCTTTCTCCTGATTTCCAGCCACATTATTAAGTGGCCAGAAAAGCGCCTCATAGGAATAACTGTTCAGAGTGGTTCCGGTAGCATATTGTTGCAGGTTATCCCAAAATATAGGTTGGTAACCTGCCGCAGCGATATTTACACTAGTCACACTATTTATATAAGCAATGGGGTAAGTACCCACATCGTAAGCACCCTCGCTGTTCTCAACAGAAATAACTAAACCTCCTGCTTCAGAGATACCATTCAGTGTCTCGGTAGAAACGGTTACGCCATCCAGAACAGCATCGGCAGCAGCATCGGCACCTGTACCCCAGTCAGCCACTGTTACGGCGCCTACCTTGGCAGTAGTTGGGTTAAGTGTCAGTGTAAGTGCATTATTCTGTCCCGCTTGCACGTTTACTTCATTAGCCAGTGCAGCTGTATAAGCATTGCCATTGGCAAGTGTAACAGTAAACTTGCTGGCTGCAGCAAGTGTTTGCGGAATAACTATGGCAGTAAGCTCAGCCTGCTTCTTTGTATCATCATAAGTAGTAACGAGATTACTGTAAGGTGCAGCTGTACCATCTGTAGTCAATCCAAGGCTACCGTCGGCATTGTATACAGCACCTGATGTAGTTTGCTTCATGGTTGGGGTGGAGATTTTAGCTCCGCTTAGTGAAATGCCTGCCGGGAAAGTGCTGCCCGCTTTTACAACTAATGTAAGCTGTGCCATGGCATGATGGAACTCTAGGTTAAGTGCACCACCACTTGTGGTATGGCTCACGGAAGCAGGTCCGGCAATTAAACCGTCGGGAAC
>Ga0065701_1012754_pt1 | contig 13797 bp, 19 predicted proteins | sample Biomet1_FD_59088 | JGI IMG/M metagenome (GOLD analysis project Ga0065701, IMG submission 59088) | Microbial communities from bioreactor (seeded with anoxic lake sediment) at LBNL, California, USA - Biofuel metagenome 1 version 3... | ecosystem: Engineered > Bioreactor > Anaerobic > Unclassified ...
GGCCGCTGCAGTTTTTCTTGTGCAGCGGCTTCATTTTTATTTTTTTGCTTAAAAGGATATAAATGATTTTAGGCGAATACGTATTTAGGGATTAAAACAAACGGCAGAGGCTGTCAGTACGATAAATTTTTTATCGCCGGGTGTTTTGATCAAGTGTTTTGAGGAGGGGTTAGCAATGGCAAATATGGAAGAAACGATGATGTTTAAATTTGGCACAGAAGAAAACAAAGCTGCCAATGTAATCCGTAAAGTCTGTCAGGCAATGGAAGAGAAAGGCTATAACCCGATTAACCAATTAGTAGGGTATCTGCTTTCTGGTGATCCGGCCTATGTTACCAGCCACAATGATGCGCGCAGCATGATCCGGCAACTCGAACGCGATGAACTTCTGGAGGAATTCATCCGTTCNTATCTTGAAAATAATAAATAAGGCAAGGAACTGTTTATGAGAATACTGGGACTGGATGTTGGTGACCGGACGATCGGTATTGCTGCCAGTGATGCTCTGCTGTTTACTGCCCAGGGGATAGAGACCATCCGGCGGACTTTCCTTGCCCGTGATCTCGAACGGCTGGGACAGCTGGTTGTCGAATATGAGGTGGATACCCTTGTGGTGGGCCTGCCAAAAAATATGGATGGAACCCAGGGCGAGCGCTGTGAAATCGTGCGCGGCTTTGCTGATGAAGTTCGGCGTGTATTGCCGCAGGTGAAGATCATCTTTTGGGATGAACGGCTTTCGACGGTTGCTGCGGCAAAATCGCTGATCGCTGCCGATGTCAGCCGGGCTAAACGCAAGAAGGTTATTGATAAAATGGCGGCGGTATTTATTCTACAGGGATATCTTGACAGCCGCATGTAAGGCGGCTTGACAGGATGTTTTTTCTAGGTTAGAATGAAGAATAATTAAAATAGGGGCGGACGAACCCAATAATAATAAGAGGTGATTTGAATGACAGATAAAGAAAAAGAAGTATTAGATGATGAAGAAATGGTAGTAGTTATGACAGACGAAGACGGCAATGAATTTTACTATCGCGAAGAGATGATTATTCCGGTCGGCGACGAAAAATACGCATTGCTCGTTGGCATCCACGATGGCGAAGAAGAAGGCGAAGCCTGTGGTTGCGGTTGTGGCTGCGACGATGACGAAGATGTTCTGATCGCCAAGATCGTAAAGAACGAACAGGGCGAAGAAGAATATGTCGATCCTACGGATGAAGAGTTTGAAAAAGTCCAGGCCGCATATGATGCGATCATGGATGAAGCTGAAGCTGAAGAAAAAGAATAAGCTGTTTGCCGCCGCCTGCTGAGGGCGGCGGTTTTTTTGTGATAACAGGGAATATTTGCCGGCACTTTATTGTAATTTAGCGGCGTTTTTCGTATAATTATAGAATACTCAAAGGGAATGGGAGATGTTTTTCTATTGTATATGCAAGGGGACCGGCAGATATCGAAATGGGTGATCATTGGCGGACTATCATTTTTGATTGCGGCAATTTTCACGTATGGCTGTCTGCATCGCGATTCCGGATCGCAGCAGACGGTAAAGCAGGGTAAAAATACGGTGTATATCAGCATCCATTCCGGCATGAATGCCGAAGCGATTGCCGAATTGTTGAAAAAACAGCAGGTTATCGACAGCACCTACAGCTTCAGACTGATGGCCAAGCTTAATGGAGCCGATGCAAATTTTAAGACGGGGGACTATGCGTTTTACCGTCATATGGACAATCGCAAGGTACTGGAAATGCTTGTCGCTGGCAAGACTTCGACGCTGCGCATTACGGTTCCGGAAGGCTATAGTGTCGAGCAAATAGCCCGCTCACTTGACGAAAAGGGAATTGTCAGTGAAAAGGCCTTCTGCAGTGCCGCCGAAAAGTTCCGGGCGTATGACTACATGGCCGGAAACAGCCGCACAAAATATCAGGCGGAAGGTTTTTTGTTTCCTGACACCTATGAAATTGGCGGGGATTTTAAGGCTGAGGACATCATGAAGATGATGGCTGGACAATTTGATCAGGAACTGACGCCGGCTATGCGCGAACGGGCGGTGGCAATGAATCTTTCGATCCGGGAACTCGTGATTTTAGCTTCACTCGTTGAAAAAGAAGCACAGCTGGAAGAGGACCGGCCGATCATTGCCCAGGTGTTTTTAAACCGCCTGAAGGCAGAAATGCCGTTGCAGTCCTGTGCCACCATTCAGTACATTCTGGGTAATCCGAAGGCTGAATTGTCCATTCAGGATACAAAAATTGAATCCCCTTATAATACGTATCTGCATCAGGGGCTGCCGCCAGGGCCGATTGGCAATCCGGGGTTGGCCTCTATTAAAGCGGTGCTTTATTCGGACCCGACGGATTATATGTATTTTGTTGCCGATAAGGATGGCCGTCATCATTTCAGCCGGACGTATGAGGAACATCTGACGACGATTGACAAGGTGCAGTGATGGAAGAATTATTGAAAGAAATGGAAGCTTATGCGGCTGAAAACCGAGTCCCGGTCATTAATGCTGCCGGACGGGAAGTTTTGGTGAAGGCCGCCCAAACCTGTAAAGCAGAGCGGGTGCTTGAGATTGGTACGGCCATTGGTTATTCGACATTGCTGCTGGCCCAAAACAGTGCGCCGGGTGTCAGCATAACGACCTTGGAGCTTGATGAGGCAAGGGCAGAGAAAGCGCAGGCTTTTATTGATCGTTCCCCTTACCAGGAGCAGATCCAAATTGTGCGCGGGGATGCGGCAAAAAACATAAAGTCTTTGCGGGGACTGTATGATTTGGTGTTTATCGATGCAGCAAAAGGGCAGTATCCGGAATACTTTCGTTTAATCCTGCCGCTCCTGTCGCCGCAGGCGGTCGTTATAGCAGACAATGTGCTGTTTCGCGGGTATGTCTGTAGTGAGGAAAAACCGCCGCGCCGTTATAAGACAATCGTCAAGCGGTTGCGTGAATATATTGCGCTGGTGGAAAACCAGCCGGACTTTGTTACCAAGATTTATCAGGACGGTGACGGACTTGCCGTCTCTACAAGGAGAATACATATTGAAAAAACCTGAACTGCTGGCACCTGCCGGCAATATGGAAAAATTAAAAATGGCCCTGCTTTATGGAGCGGATGCGGTCTATCTAGGCGGCAAAGCCTTTGGCCTGCGGGCTTTTGGTGGAAATTTTACGCAGGAAGAAATTCGCGAGGCGGTCGTATTTGCCCACAGCCTGCAAAAGAAAGTCTATGTTACCGTGAATATTTTTGCGCATAACAGCGATATGGAAAAACTGCCGGAATACCTGAAATCGCTGGGGGAGGCTGGGATCGATGCCGTTTTAGTTGCCGATCTGGGCGTATTTATGATGGTGCGTCGCTTGCTGCCCCAGATGGAAATTCATATAAGCACGCAGGCAAATAATACCAATTGGGAAGCGGTGAACGCCTGGAAGGATCTGGGGGCAAGCCGGGTGGTTCTTGCCCGCGAAATGTCTTTGCAGGAGATAAAAAAAATTCGTGAGCAATGCCCAGTGGAACTGGAAATGTTTGTTCACGGGGCCATGTGCATTTCGTATTCCGGCCGTTGCCTGATGAGCAATTATTTTACTGGCCGTGATGCCAATCGTGGCAGCTGCGCCCAGCCCTGTCGCTGGAAATACGCGCTGGTGGAAGAAAAACGTCCCGGACAGTATTTCCCACTGGAGGAAGATGAGCGGGGCAGTTATATCTTCAATTCAAAGGATATGTGTCTGCTGGAACACATTGACCAGGTCATTGCCAGTGGTGTTGACAGTTTGAAAATAGAAGGCAGAATGAAGAGCGTTCATTATGTGGCTAGTGTAGTTAAGGCTTACCGGGCCGCGATTGATGCCTATTTTGCCGATTCTGAAGGTTTTGTGGTTCAGCCGGAGTGGGTGGTGGAGCTTGACAAGGTGTCGCATCGAGCGTATACGACTGGATTTTATTTTGAACAGCCGTCGGCGGAGGATCAGATCTATGGCAGCTCTTCCTATACGCAGACGTCGGATTTTATCGGCTTGGTGCACAGCTATGATGCTGCCACGGGCTGGGCACTTGTCGAGCAGCGCAATAACATGAAATGCGGGCAGGAAATTGAGATTTTACAGCCGGAGGGACCGTTGTTTCGCCAAGTGTTGACAGAAATGATGGATGAAGACGGAACGGTGATTGATACGGCGCCGCATGCCCAACAGCTTGTCAGAATCCGGATGCAGCAGCCGGTTGTCCCTTATGCCATTTTGCGCCGGGATGTTTGACGGCAGCGGCATTCTATTTTGAAAAGGCGGTGTTTTTTATGCAAGCGGATCGAAAGCGTTGTTTCGGGTGTGCCTCGGGGCGCGTTCAGGGAGTCGGATTTCGCTATTTTGTGCAGTCACAGGCCCAGCTTCTGGGAGTGACCGGCTGGGTAAAAAACATGGAGGATGGTACGGTGACGATGGAACTGCAGGGAACCACTGATCAGCTTGCCCAGCTGACCGCTAAAATTAGAGCCGGAAGTTTTTTTATCAAGGTAGAACAACTGCAGCTTTCAGATGTGACGGTGGTTAAGGGCGAAACGGTTTTTGAAATTCGCTACTAAAGGCAAGCCGGGAGATGCTCCCGGAGAACTTATTTTAGAATAGGCAGTGATTTTATTGAAAAAAGTGCTTGTATTGCACGGACCTAATCTGAACCTTCTCGGACGGCGGGAACCGGAAATTTATGGTTCGCAGACACTCGATGATATCAACGAACTTCTGCGCCGCCGCGCTGCTGAGGCGCAGATTCAGCTGGATTTTTTTCAGACCAATCATGAAGGCATGCTGGTGGATGCGATTCAGGCAGCCCCGGCCAGTGCCTATGACTGGATTATTTTAAACGCGGCAGCATTTACGCACTACAGTATTGCAATCCGGGATGCTTTGGCGGCCGTTGAGGTGCCGGCCATCGAGGTGCACCTGTCAAATATTCATAAGCGCGAGGAATTTCGGCATCATTCTGTCCTGGCACCGGTTGTCATGGGACAGATCTGCGGTTTTGGTGAGGACAGCTACATGGCGGCCCTTGAGATCATAATTAGAAAGACAAAATAAGGGGGCCTTCCGGTGGAAGCTAGATTAAAAAAACTACGGAATTTTCTTGGATCGCATCAGCTCGATGCGGTGCTCATCAGCAAACTTGAAAATCTCCATTATTTCAGCGGTTTTACCGGGGATGATACGCTGTTGCTGGTGACGCCAACGAATGCGGAGCTCATCACGGATTTTCGCTATATTGAGCAGGCGAAGCAGCAGACAAATGATTTTTATATCATTGAGCAAAAGGACGGACTGCTGGCGGCAGCTGCCGAAAGAATGAAAAAAAATGCCGTGCACAAAGTCGGCTTTGAGGGTGGCGATCTCAGTTACAGTGATTTTGCTGCAATCTATAAACTGTTGCCGGAGCGCATCGAGTTTAATACGCCGCTCAAACTGGACGAACTGCGAATGATTAAAGATGCCGAAGAGCTTGCTTTTTTGCGTCGGGCGGTCGAAATCAGCGACCGGGCGTTTGAGCAGGTTTTGAAGTTTATAAAGCCGGGGGTTCGCGAACTTGATGTGGCTCTTGAACTGGAGACCTGCATGCGCCGCCTGGGCTCAGAGAGACCCGCATTTGCGACAATTATTGCCTCTGGGGTACGTGGCAGCCTGCCCCATGGAATTGCGACGGAAAAGTTGATTGTTGACGGAGAATTTGTTACAATGGATTTCGGTGCTGTTTACAGGGGATACCATTCGGACATCACGCGCACTTTATGCATCGGACATGCTGATGAAAACCAGCATAAAATTTATAATATTGTATTGAAAGCCCAGCTGCTCGGTGTGGAAAAAGTGCAGGTGGGGGCTTCCGGTCGGGCGGTAGATGAAGATGTACGCCGTTATATCATGGACGCGGGTTATGGCCGGGCGTTTGGGCATGGACTCGGGCACAGCGTGGGTTTGGAAATCCATGAGGAGCCGCGCCTGTCGCCGTCAAGCAAATGTGACCAGTTGGTGGAAAATATGCTGGTTACCGTAGAACCGGGAATTTATCTTCCGGGATGGGGCGGAGTGCGCATTGAAGACACTGTTTTGGTTACTGCGGCCGGTGGGAAACCGTTGACACAGAGCAGTAAACAGTTAATTGAAGTTAAATAGAATTAAAAAATCCGACAGGATTTAATGGAGGGCGTAACAAATGATTTCTAGTACAGATTTCCGCACGGGATTGACAATTGAATTTGATAATGGTGTATGGCAGGTTGTCGATTTCCAGCATGTAAAACCGGGCAAAGGAGCTGCCTTTGTAAGAACAAAGATCAAAAACGTTGAAACTGGTGCTGTTGTTGAACGCACGTTCAACCCGAATGAAAAAATGCCGGCGGCGCATGTAGAAACGCGGGCGATGCAGTTCCTTTATGAAACGGATGGCATGTACACGTTTATGGATAACGAATCCTACGAACAGTCGGAACTTTCGAAGGATCAGCTCGGGGATGCTTTGCGTTATCTCAAAGAAAATATGGATATTAATTTGCAGATGTTTAAAGGCAAGATCATTGGCATTTCCTTGCCGAACTCTGTAAACCTTGAAGTTGCGGAATGTGAGCCGAGCGTAAAAGGTGATACGGCTACTGGAGCGACGAAGTTGGCCACGCTTGAAACTGGGTATGTAGTAAAAGTGCCGCTTTTCATCAACCAGGGAGATGTCCTGCGCATTGATACTCGCACAGGCAACTATGTCGAAAGAGCATAATAGCAATAATAGGAATCCGCTGCTGGAGGCATCCGACAGCGGATTTTTTTTTGTCGGCAGGAAATAATGCGCCAAATGACGAAGTATTTTCGTTAAGAGCCGTGAGCGGCTGTATATTTTTTAGATCAATTTGTATATTTACTGTTTGTTTGCTATAATTTATATATCATTATAGTGCTGTCGTTGTCTAAAATAAGGGAGGTTTTACTATGGAAAAAGAAGCAGGAAGAAAAGACGTTAAGAATTCCCTCGGATCGATTCGGATTGCCGATGAAGTAGTCAGCATCATTGCCGGATTGGCGGCTACAGAAGTTGATGGTGTTGCCGGCATGAGCGGTGGTCTTGTAGGTGGGATAGCCGAACTTTTGGGACGGAAAAATTTTGCCAAGGGTGTTAAGGTTGAAGTCGGTGAACGTGAAGCCGCTGTTGACCTATTTGTCATTGTGAAATACGGTATCCGCATTCCAGATGTAGCGCTTGCTGTGCAGGAAAATGTGAAGCAGGCGATTGAGACGATGACTGGTTTGTCGGTTGTGGAAGTGAATATTCATGTACAGGGTGTAGGCTTCCCCGAAGAGGCAAAGGCAGAAGAAACCCGCGTACGCTGAAATCAGAGGAGAGACATGTAAATGGGGATTATAAATCGGGTACTGCTGTTTTTTTACACGATCGCTATTGCGCTTTTGTCGTTAGGGGCGGCTCTCTTCTGCCTACAGGTTGTCCCGGCAGCTTATGTCTGGAATGAGTTTTTATATTTGAGCGGCCGTTGGGAAACCGGGGCAGTGGCGCTGGTGATGTTTCTTGTCAGTATTCAGCTTTTCGGGCTGACTTTCAGTTCGGGGAAAAAGACCCGCTATGACAAGGAGGCCGTCGTCATTCATGGAGCGATGGGTGATGTGCGTATTGCGATTGAAGCCATAAAGAATTTGGTTGATAAGACAACCCGGTCTGTTCATGGGGTCCGCGATGTAAAAGAACGCGTCACAGCTGAGGTGAGTAAATCATCACCGACAGCAGATCCGGTGGTTCACATCAAACTCAGGGTCATCCTTGGACAGGAAAACAATGCAGCAGACGTTTCTGATGAGATACAAAAAAAAGTCAGAGAGCAGCTGACGAATTTTGTCGGGCTCAGAGATGTTGATATTGAGATTACGGTGGAAAATATTGCGAATACTGCCACAGCAAAGCAGCGTGTTGTGTAGTGCGGAGGCACCACGACAATGAGGTGACGAAATGAAAGAGGATGTAAAGCTTTTTATCGAAGCAGCATGGCAAAATCACCGCGGCAAGACTGCGGGGAGCTTGCTGGGCCTGGTGCTTGGCATCGCGATCCTGCTGTTCGGTTTTTGGAATACGGTCTTTGTGCTGTTATGCGGAATGATCGGCCTATTCATTGGAATAAAAGTCGATCGGAACGAGGAGATTGCTCAGGGTCTGGAAAGATGGCTACCGCCATTTTTTCATCGCTGAAGACAGTCTGGCAGCCGGCGGATTTGAATAAAGGAAGGTAATTATGAGTCGTAGACAAGCCAGGGAAGTAGCCTTACAGGCTTTGTTCCAGTTGGATTTTAATGAAGTAACTATTGAGGCCGCAGTAGATGCGGCGTTGGGAGAGTCGGCCGTGCTCGCGGACCGGGACCGTGAATATTTGCGTAAGGCTGTCAGCGGGACAAAAGAAAATCTGGCAGCAATTGATGCTATTATAATGGAGTGTTCCCGCGAGTGGAAGGTAGAACGAATGTCCGGTATTGACCGTAACATTGCCCGGCTGGCAGTGTTTGAGATGAAATTCAATGAAGAGGAAATTACACCAAATATTGTAATCAATGAGGCGGTTGAGCTTGCCAAGAAATACGGTACGGATGAATCGGCCCGGTTTATTAATGGTGTTTTGGGCGCGATGGTCAAATAACAATAGTAGAATCCGCCAGGCCGTGGCCTGGCTTTTTTCTTATGTGGGATGGGGAGCAGGGCCTTGGATATTCGAAGTGTCAGTGAAGTAACAAAATACATAAAAGGGCTGGTGGATCAGGACCGGATTTTGTCGCGGATCATGATCCGGGGGGAGATATCAAATTTTAAACAGTATTCTTCCGGACATTGCTATTTCACGCTGAAAGATGCGGGATCTTCCCTTAAAGCTGTGATGTTTCGCAGCCGCGTACAACATTTGAAGTTTATGCCGGTAAACGGCATGCAGGTTGTGGCGACAGGATCCATTACGGTTTATGAGCGGGATGGTGTCTATCAGCTGTATGCTGATTCCCTGTTGCCGGAGGGTGCCGGCGAGCTGAGTCTGGCTTTTGACCAACTCAAAGAAAAGTTAACAAAAGAAGGCCTGTTTTTGGCAGAGCATAAACAGGTCTTACCGGTATTTCCCCGGACCATCGGGGTTGTGACTTCTCCGAGTGGGGCTGTGCTGCGTGATATTTACCGGGTAGCAAAACGGCGCAATCCCAATGTCCAGCTGGTACTTTACCCGGTTCAAGTCCAGGGCGAACAGTCTGCCGGACAGATTGTGCAGGCCTTGGATTTTTTCAACCGCTGTTTCCCGGTGGATGTACTGATTGTCGGGCGCGGCGGCGGGTCAATGGAGGATCTATGGTCCTTTAATGAAGAAGCTGTTGTTCGTGCTATTTTTGCCTCCCGGCTGCCAGTTGTTTCGGCAGTTGGGCATGAAACGGATTTTACGCTGGCGGATTTTGTCAGTGACATGCGGGCGGCCACTCCATCACAGGCGGCGGAACTGGTTGTTCCGGACGCGACGGAGTTGACTCGTTACATTGAATCCCTACGCGCACAGCTGGCTGCCCGCGGCCGGCAACAGCTGCAGCTGAGACAGGCGCGCCTTGCAGCTTGCCGGCAGAGTACGGCGCTGCGAACGCCGCAGATGCTGCTGGCCCAGCGTCGTCAGCGGTTTGATTTAGTTTATGAAAAATTTCGTCAGCTGGTGATGCAGACGATAAAGGATAAAAAGCATGCGCTGCAGGTTCCCCTGGAAAAGTTGACGATGCTAAATCCGGTAAATGTTTTGGCTCGAGGATATGGGATCGTGCATTTAGGGGAAACAGTGCTGCGTGGCGTTGCGAATATCAAGGCGGGCGATGCAGTAGAGGTTATAATGACAGATGGGCGTTTTAGTGCTACTGTTGGAGAAGTCAGGGAGGGAAATGTCTATGGCAAGAACAAAGAAACTTTCATTTGAGGAGGCTTTGGCCAGCCTTGAGTCGATTGTTGGTGCACTTGAAAACAGTGATATCAGCCTGGCGGAATTGCTCGATAAGTATACCGAGGGAGTAAAGCTTTCCGAAGTCTGTCTGCAGGAGCTTCAGACGGCTGAACAGACCATTGATATAATGGTGCAGGAAAAAAATGGCGGGTTGGAAAAAACTACACTGCAGATAGAAGGAGAATGAATATGCTGAAAACGTATTGGAATGAAAAACTGCAAATGGTGGAAACCGAGCTGGCCCGTCTGATCCCGGCAGAAACTTCTCTGTGCCACACGCTTAGTGATGCAATGAATTACAGCCTTCTGGCTGGCGGCAAGCGACTACGCCCGGTACTCTTAATGGCGGCAGCTGATGCGGTCGGAGCCACGGGAACGGACTTTTTGCGCACGGCTTGTGCGCTTGAAATGATTCATACGTATTCCTTGATTCATGATGATCTTCCCGCGATGGACAATGATGATTATCGTCGCGGTAAACTTACGAATCACAAGGTNTTTGGCGATGGAATGGCAGTGCTGGCCGGAGATGCTTTGCTGACGATGGCTTTTGAAATCATGGCGATGGACGTAGCGGCGACGCCGGCTAAAGCCCTGCAGATTGTTCAGGAAATGAGCCGGGCTGCCGGTCCGGCAGGCATGGTCGGCGGTCAGGCAATTGATCTGCTGTCAGAGAATAAGACTATCGACATGGAATTGTTGCAGCAGATGCATATGGCAAAAACCGGAGCGCTTTTCCTCGCGGCCATCCGCAGCGGGGCGATACTGGGAGATGCCAGTGAAATTCAATTGGCGGCACTAACAAGATATGCCGAGTGCTTTGGGCTGGTATTTCAAATTACGGATGATATTCTTGATGTAATTGGAACGGAGGCTGCAATTGGCAAGCCGGTTGGCAGCGATGAGCGCAATAAAAAGTCGACGTACGTAACGCTGACCTCACTCGAACGGGCGAAGGAACTGGCGGAATCTACGGTAGAAGAGGCCCTTGAAGCCTTACGTCCCTTTGGTGCGGAAGCAGATTTTCTCCGGAGTATAGTGCAATATCTCATTACGCGCGACAAATGAGCGAGCGAAAAGAATAGGAAAGCGTGTGAGTAAATGAGGCAGATTTTAGATTGGATTGACAGTCCCCGTCAGCTTAAAGAACTTTCACCGGTGGAGCTTGAAACACTGGCGATGGGAACTGCGGAGATTTATTATAACAAATGTAGCCAAAACGGGTGGGCATCTTGCGCCGAGCCTGGGGGTGGTCGATTTAACAGTTGCACTGCATCGAGTGTTCAATTGTCCGCAGGATAAAATTGTCTGGGATGTTGGTCATCAAGCGTACGCTCATAAGATTTTAACCGGGCGGCGCGAGCAGTTTCCGACACTGCGCCAGAAGGATGGGATTACCGGGTTTCCAAACCGCGGTGAAAGCCCTTATGACAGCTTTGGTGTTGGTCATTCGAGCACATCCATTTCAGCAGCCTTGGGAATGGCAATTGCCCGCGATCTGAGCGGGGCTAAAAATCATGTGATTGCTGTAATCGGCGATGGCGCCCTGACGGGCGGTGAGGCTTTTGAGGCCCTGAATCATGCCGGCGATCTGGGGAAAAAACTCATTGTGATTCTCAATGACAACGAGATGTCGATTGAACGCAATGTCGGGGCGATGTCTGAATACCTGGCGAAGATACGCACGGCGCCGCAGTATCACCGAGCCAAAAAGGATCTGGAGGGTATTTTGCGGAGTATACCGCGCATTGGGGATACGGTGTTAAAAACGGCAGAGCATATAAAGGACAGCGTGCGGACGTTTCTCGTCCCTGGGGGATTATTTGAAGAGATGGGCTTTACTTATGCCGGGCCGATTGATGGGCATAATATCCGTTTGCTGCTTGAGGTTCTTGAACAGGCCAAGCAGATGGAGGGGCCGGTTTTACTGCACGTTCTTACAAAAAAAGGGAAAGGTTATCTGCCGGCAGAAATTGAGCCTGATAAATTCCATGGCATCGGCCGATTTGACCTGACTACCGGTGAGGTACAGAAAAAAACTGGACAGGCCATATCGTATACGGCAGTGTTTAGCAAAACCTTGATTGATCTGGCTAAAAAAAATGAGAATATTGTTGCCGTTACAGCGGCAATGCCAGCAGGAACCGGCCTTAAGGCCTTTGGCGAAGCTTTTCCCGAGCGGATGCTTGATGTCGGCATCGCCGAGCAGCATGCAGTTACGATGGCAGCGGGTCTGGCTGCCGAAGGAAAACGTCCGGTAGTGGCGCTATATTCTACATTTGCCCAGCGGGCGTATGATCAGATTCTGCACGATGTCTGCCTGCAAAATCTGCCGGTTGTATTTGGTCTTGATCGGGCCGGGCTTGTCGGCGAAGATGGGGCGACGCATCATGGCGTATTTGATTTTTCCTATCTGCGGCCGCTGCCCCATATGACAATTATGGCTCCGAAGGATGAGAATGAATTGCGCCGGATGCTGGCTACAGCCCTTGGTTTACAGGGGCCGGCAGCCGTTCGCTATCCGCGTGGCTCTGGCCTCGGTGTCAGCCTTGACGATGAACTCATCCCCGTGCCGGTCGGCAAGGCGGAAGTTTTGCGAAAAGGTGGACAGGTCGCCTTTTTGGCCATCGGGAATATGGTTGATAATGCCCTGCAGGCAGCAGCGATTCTGGCGAAATCTGGTATTGAAGCGACGGTGATCAATGCGCGCTTTGTAAAACCGCTGGATACAGATTTGCTGCGGCAGCTTGCCGGACAAATGCAGCTTCTTGTCACAATGGAGGAAAATGTTCTGGCGGGCGGGTTTGGTTCTGCCGTACTTGAGTTTTTGGCTGATGCCGGGCTGACAAAGCCGGCAGTGCTGAGACTTGGCTTGCCGGATCAGTTTATTGAGCAGGGCACGGTTTCACAGCTGCAGGAAATGTATAATTTATCACCGGCAACGGCGGCCGCTGCCGTGCAGAAATTTCTGGAAAAAACGGTAGGAGAGAGATAGAAAAATGGCGAAACAGAGATTAGATATACTGCTTGTGGAAAAAAATCTTGCTCCCAGCCGAGAACGGGCCAAGACGACAATCATGGCCGGACTCGTGCTGGTTGACGGACAAAAAATAGATAAAGCCGGGACGCTGGTCAAGGCGGAAGCCGAGCTGCGTGTGCTCGGTGATAGTATCGGCTATGTAAGCCGGGGCGGATTGAAGCTGGCCAAAGCCATAGAAGCTTTCGGCGTCGAACTGCAGGGGAAAACAGTTGCGGATATCGGAGCCTCGACCGGCGGTTTTACCGACTGCTCGCTGCAAAACGGAGCGGTGAAGGTGTATGCAATTGATGTTGGTTATGGGCAGCTTGCCTGGTCGCTGCGGACGGATGACCGAGTGGTCAATATGGAACGAACAAATATCCGCAATGTAAAAACGGAGGATTTGGGAGAAAAACTTGATTTTGCCTCGATTGATGTGGCATTTATTTCGCTTGACAAGGTCCTGCCGGCAGTAAAAGAATTGCTGCAGCCAGTGGGGGAAGTTGTCGCCCTGATCAAGCCCCAGTTTGAAGCCGGGAGGGAAAACGTTGGTAAAAAAGGGGTTGTCCGTGACCCTGAAATCCATGTGTCTGTGATTGAAAAGGTTATTGCTTTTGCCAGTAGTCTTGGCTTTATGGCACGTAATTTAACATATTCCCCCGTCAAGGGACCGGAAGGCAATATAGAATACCTAGTCCGTCTTGACTTCAACCAAGAAGCGGGCATGGCAGTCGATGCGGCTGAGATTGCAGCGGTTGTTGAACAAGCACATGCTTCGCTTGATAAGT
>Ga0065701_1012772_pt1 | contig 13754 bp, 12 predicted proteins | sample Biomet1_FD_59088 | JGI IMG/M metagenome (GOLD analysis project Ga0065701, IMG submission 59088) | Microbial communities from bioreactor (seeded with anoxic lake sediment) at LBNL, California, USA - Biofuel metagenome 1 version 3... | ecosystem: Engineered > Bioreactor > Anaerobic > Unclassified ...
GTTCTCTGGCTTCAGGAGTCAGGATTTGCCTCAGGATGGCCTGCTTCTGAGATTCAATCTCAGCTTTGGCCTGTTCCTGCTGATAAGCTGCCTGAATATCCGATGGCTGGTTCTGTGCCTGTTGTCTCTGAATTTCTGCAAGCCTTCTCTGTCGGATTTCATCGAGTTCGTCATCCATTGTAGACATGACAATCATCTAAAAACCGGTTTTCCGGAATAATCTGGATTAAGATTTATAATATTTGAAAGGGAATCCTAAGAAGTATTCAGGTCCCCTTCGGATGGAATTTTTCTCAGTATTTTGCAAGTTCGGGGATCTTCTCAAGAAGTTCGTGCTTGAGCTCATTGGCTGCATTATCAAGCATGGAACGTCCCTTTGCAGATACCGTTCTTCCGTCCTTTACTTTTTGCAGGTAACCTGCAGCCTCAAGCTGCTGTACTGCCTTTCTGGCAACCGAACCGCTGCCTTTTGCTTTGTGACCTGGTTTTGACCCGTTATCCTTCTTTCCACCGTATACTGAGCGGAGCCTTTCAATTCCTACAGGCCCGTCGGTATAGATTTTTCTCAGGATCGCAGCGGATCTGATATACCACCAATCATCATTGCTCGGAGGGAGTTCCTTGTGAACTCCGGTCTTTACGTTCTTTGCCCACTCAGGGGGAACAAAATTTTCCTTTTCTTTCAGAATGCCTGCGACCTTGTCAATAAGTTCCATTGCAGGGACATCAAATACTGTTGTCATGCTCGCCACCTTTTCTAAATTAGGTTATCTTTGCATATCCCGGAAGATAGAGCCGATTCTTCTCCCCTGGCTGCCAGAAATCTACTTTTCCCGAAACGAGGTAACTCTTTCTCTTTCGAGAGGTCCTTTCCGATCTTTATAGCTGGACTTTATGGACTCTTATGGTTTGGGCGTTCAGGCCCGATAAGCCGGTAAACGTGATTTTAGTTTAAACTGGAAGGAGGTTGATACATTTATCAGTTAGTGTGGATCGGTAATCATATATACATCAGATAAGGTGATATATCCTATGAAAAATCTTAGACTGACATCACATCATGCCAGTAATCTGAAAAACGATCCAATTGTATCTAATTGGCTTTTGTCGATTGACGCAGGCGTCAACACTGAGCGTAATTATCTTCATGCTATAAAAGCGTTTTGTGAATTCACAGAAAAAACACCAGATGAACTTATTATGGAAGCTGAACAGGAAGTTAAGTCTGGTTTATTGATGAGACAGAGGCTCATTAAAACATATCTCATTAGTTTCAAGAAGTCTCTGCAAGATAAAGGTTTAGCTCCAATGACGGTAAAATCGTACATGAATGGTGTCCAAAGTTTTTATCGTAGCTGCGATATTGAACTGCCCGCTTTAGGTAGAAACAAAGCGAAGGTGCTTGAAAAAAATAAAGATATTCCAACTAAGGAAGATTTACAAGAAGTCTTGAAAATTTGTGATCCATTAGAGAAGGCCATTTTATTAGTTGGGGCTTCAAGCGGATTATCCCTCAATGAAATTCGTAATCTGAAAGTAAAGGATTTTAAAAAAGGTTATGATCCTGAAACAGAAGTAACAACTTTGAAGTTACGCAGGCAAAAGGTTGGATTTGATTTTATAACTTTTTTAAGTCCTGAAGCTTCAAGGGCAGTCCAGGATTATATCAATTATAGGGGTAGACCAACTAAATCACCAGATCCCAGAAAAGAAAAATATCTTGTTAAACAGCGAATTTATTCAGATGACGATTATTTGTTTATATGCCGAAAGATTCATGATTCATACATTAACATAAAAAAGGATGAATTAAGAAAATTCGAAGACATTTCCTTAAAAAGGTTATATCAGACTCTATCCGAAAAGTCACAGAAAAATACGCCAAAGTCAGATTGGAATCTCATTAGGTCACATAATATAAGGAAATGGTTCAACAGTGCTATGTTAAATGCTGGTGCTGATTCTTTTCACGTAGAATTCTTTATGGGGCACACGCTAGACGATACGAGAGCAGCATATTTTAGGGCTAATCCGGAGAAACTTCGAGAGCTTTATCTAAAGTATGTCCCTTACCTCACAATTCAAAAAGAGGCGGATATTTCGGAAAGTCCTGAGTATCTGAGAATCAAGCAGGAAAACCAAATCTTGCAGGCAGAAACCGCGCGGCATGTTGTGGATAGATCGGAGCTGCAGGGATTAAGGGAGGAAGTTGAGAAAATGAAGGAAGCCTCAGCGGCAGTGGGATCAATAAAAGAAGGATATATACAGCGTGCGGATCTAGAAGAAATAAGAGAAATGAAAAATAAGTTAAAACAGGAGCTTGAAGAAGTCTCCGAGCTTAAGGAGATGATGCTTAAAGCTGGAAAATGAAATCCTTAACAATTTTATACAACAATTTTTGCGTCGTATAAAAAGACCCAGATATACGCTTGCGCGTATTCGAGAAACTTACTATAAGCCGAATTTACTCAAGAATTGTAATAGGTTGACAATTCTTTTTCGTCTGGCTGCAAGTCTATAAGACCTTGTGTATAACTCCATTCTGTCGGCCTGCTACATTAGAACAGGATCTCATGAGAACTTATGCGGTTATTGTTGTACTTGCCGGAGACTATAATATTCTAATACTGTTTGATATATCTCATCTACAGTGTCAAAACTAAATCTCGATGGCTGTTTAAATTTGAATATCATTTCACTAGCTAGTCTCAAGTCAGCTAATTCTGCTTCTCGCAGAATTACCCGCCCTGATGCCGTCGAGCCTCTAGGTAAAGTGTGGTTTTCTTTTGTTTTGTTAACAAAGTAGAGTTCTTCGGGGGAATCTGTACCTATCAGCATGTCATGATGGAGGAAGTGCTCTAAAAGCAAATCGTCACTTGAGAATTTAAAATCCAATTTTTCTTCCATCCTCAAGCGCATTGCATCTAACGTGTATTTTACGAGATCTTTGTCATTCATTTCCTCTGGAATTTTTTCAGGAGTTTCTTCTATTTCAGATAATTTCGTTTCAAAAATTTTCAATGGTATTTCTTTTGGCAAACAAGGAAAATCCTTTTCAAACCCTTTTAAGAGCACGTCTTCAGCGAAAAATCTGTAGATTTCCCAAGGATGTGCTTTAATAGTGTTTGCAAATTCTATTTCTGACAATTTAAACTCGGAATTTTGTTTAATATACGCAGAGTAACATACTTTCAAAAGGTTATCAATTCGCTGATGTCTGTAAGATCCAATACTAGTAATGTAAATTTTCCAAATTCCTTTATCAAGTGTCCTACTCCCAGCTTCAATACATGTGTTGAAAAAAGAAGTCGATATAAGCAGTTTTAGATAAAAATTTAACCAATCTGGGCTGCGTTCAAAATGTTCGAGTTCCCTGAGGACAATATTTATAGATTTTTCATAGTCGTTTAAACGAACCTCTGGAAACTCATGTTTTATATTTCTCAGATTTTTTAATTTCTTAATGTCCCAATAGTTTCGCAGACCTTTTTTCTCAGGTGGGATTAGTTCTATACAATCCAGTTTTTGCAAATCGTGGAGATGCCTATTGATGTTTCCCTGATCCATGACATCATATTTTTTCAGTAAAAAATCCCGAATGGCTGGCTCTCCAACAGGTCCCTCATTTTCCAGAGTAAACTTCAAGATGCTGGATTTTACTTCGCCGACATTTAATCGGTCTCCTTGTCTTTTTGGCATATATCGAACAACAACTGATAAGTATTTAAACATATGCTTTGATATGATTAGCCTAAATGAATTCATTAGGATTAAAATATAAGGACCTAAGCTATGTTTGATAGTATTTTTTATATAGTAAAACATCCATACATTCATAATAATGTAATAAACTCAACTAACTCACCGGAGTTCGAAAACATGGAAAATAGTCTTCCGAATCTTATTGGAGAAAAATTTCCAGTTATTGCATACGTTGACCCTGCAACGTTTTCTAAAATCGAAGCATTGCGTGGAGATGTATCGAGGAGTAGATTTGTAAGAAAAATTCTCAAAAAAAGCATTGAGCAGTAAGAGAGTAGAGAATGAGAGAAACCAAGACCACTGCCTACGACATGAGCAAAAAAGTCAATCATGATCAAGGCAGTTCGGTAACACTGAACTATTGAACGACAATTCTGTAAGATTACACCCAGCTCCACAAGACCTCCAAGTACTGATGAAGCCGGATGTGCTACACCCAACTAAAGGAGAGGTGCAGGTAATGAATTCTATGAATACAAGTAAATCACTTTCTACATTCACTGAATGAGCTCAGCAGACATGTGCCAACCGTCCTGAAATTCTAAAACACATGATCGAAAGCTCTGATGTTCTGGACCGGGTTATCACAAAGCGAATAATGATAAATGCAGGAGTGGTCACCCTTTAAAAACTAGAAGTTAGCCCCGGAGTCAGCCGAAAACTCCAAGGCCAAAAGCACAAAGCATCAGTGAAATATATGCGTTTTTCAGATATTAGACTTATTACAGTCATTAATTGTGTTTTTTGGCTGGGCTTTATCTTCTCGTTTCGTGACAATGCATAGAGAGGCAGCATGTCGCATACTAGCAGTAAAACCCAATTTACTGATGTAGACAGTTCAGGAAGTCCAGCCTACTCAACTCCACAATATTATTTTTTATATGACTTGTGGATGATCTGTTTAATGTATGGGGTAAGGTCGGGGAGGCGATAACATACCATCTCTTTCTTTTTTAGACGCCTTTTTTTCAGAATATCAAAAATCAGGAGTTCAGTATCTTTTTGATATTCACAGAGGAGATCCAGAGAGACGGCAGGAAGAGCAGCAGGACCGGAGAGCTTAAAGATGGTGGCTCCTGTGAATGAGATGTCTATCAAGGACGCAGCTAAATACTACGCTTCGATGGGAATCATTACCCAGCCTTTACACGGCCCGGTAGCGAAAGTCACCAGCCCCGGGAAACAGCCAATGCTTAACGAATGGCAGAAACTTCAAAAGCCATTCAGTGCCGAAGAGATAAATCGCAGATTCTCGGAAAAAGGGAATTTAGGTTTTCTTTGTGGGGAAAGATAGGATTTAACGATTTTAGATGTCGATTGGTATGTCAAAGGCATATGGGATTATATTTTAGGCGGAGTAGATACAAGCAGCTGGGTTAAGCAGAGCCACACAAAAGAGAAATATCATTACTTATTCAGATATTTCAACGATATTAAAGCCAAAACTTACCAGGGATTAGGTTTTGATATTCTCAGCGATACTGAAAAGAAGGACAGTAATACCGAGATGCAGTACATAGCAGGAAACAACTGTGTAGCAAGCCCGTCTATACATCCGGACGGGAATAAGTACCAACTGACCGGGAATATTGAAGAAAGGCCTGTTATACCAGAAATTGTAATCCAGCGGATTAACAACGTAATTAAGACATACAAGGAAATAATAGATAAGATTCTTCCTGGGTGCAGGAAAACCTTTCAAAAGCTGTTTAAGGCTATTTTTGAGGAAAAGGACCATCCCCTCTATCACGACACTTCTATTTTCAGGGGAGAGGAAGGAAGGAAACGATGTTTGCATCTTTTTGCTGAACTGAAAGCTAATAGAGCAACCGATCTTCACCTCTGCCTCGTTTGTATGATGATATTCGGGGATGGGTATGACCAGGGGCACACCGCGAAGGAACTGCAATACGTAGACCCGAAACTCACAGCTACAACCGAATCTATTAAGGCAGACCAATACCTCAGCCAGTTTTTTTCTGAAAGCGACAGGCAGAGGAAGATATACAGCCCGGAAAATAAAGGCGCTTCCGCACAGGATATAAAAAGCTTCAGGGAGATTCTTAAAAATATCCAACTTCCGGAAAGTGTCGGAGAAAGATTAGAAGCAGCAAAAGAATTCATTTTGCATTATATAATTCACCTCGCTGAAGAAGATGCTTAAGGCATCATTATAACAGACGTAAAAGACTATTTTAAGTTTACAAATAAAACGGCAAATGTGGTATTAAAGTTCTATAAGGAAAAGAAAAAAGAACAGATCAAACAGGAATCAGAAGATCAAATCCAGCCGATTACAGAAGATAACAATGATGTAGATCTGGACGAAATCAATATTCTCGAGGAAGAGAAGGAAGCAGCAAGACTGAAAGCAATTGAGATATTAAAAAACGGGGACCCCATAGAATACATAGGAAAGACAATCGAAGAGCACCATGTAGAGGACGAAAAAACCGAAGAATGTATATGTGTTTCGATTGCCGGGCAATCTTGCCTAAACACCGATGGAATACAAACAACGGTTAACGGTGACAGTGGAAGTGGAAAAAGCCATTTAGTGAAAATTCATATGCACTTAGTTCCTGAAAAATATAAAGGAGTTACTTCATTAAGCCCGAAGGCCGCTTATTACATGGACCTTAAGCCCGGCACTATAATTTTCTCTGATGATACAATCCCATCGGTAGAGATGGAAGAAGTAATTAAAAGGGCTACAACGAACTATCAGGAATACACAAAGCACACTATAGTTAAAGATGGGGAAAAAAGACCTTTCACAATTCCTCCTAGGATCAATTGGTATCTCACAAGCGTGGATAGTGAGGTATCTATCCAGCTGCTAAACCGACAATTAACTTTTAACACAAGTAATGATCCAAAACACAAAAACGATATTTTTGAGATGCAGCGAGACAAAGCCGAAAAAGGAGAAATGCCGGTTATCGATGTTACCGAGAGGGTTTTAGTATGTCGCCGGATATACGACATTATCAAGTCCCAGGTATTTAAAGTGAAAATTCCCTTTGCAAAAAGAATAGAGATCGAGGACAAATCAAATTCCCGAGTATTCCCTATGTTTCTTGATATGATTAAGGGTTATGCAATATTTTCTCACATGCAGAGGGAGACAGACGAAGATGGGTATTTACTGGCAACCGAAGAAGATTTTAACAAAGCGAAGGATCTTTTTGAAAGTCAAACCGAGGGTATAGTCTCTAAGCTCAACGACAAAGAAAGAGATATTTTAAGATATATCAAAAATCACCCAAGATGCATAATACAAGATATAGCCGAAAAAACCGGAGACAGTTATGCAATCGTCAGAAATATACTGAAAGGAAGGCCAAAAAGTAAAAGCGCCGGGGAGGGGTTACTCGAAAAGGTTAAAGGACTTTCGATATCGGATGAAACACACACAACAGAAGAAGACGAAAATTATAAGATAAGCAAAAAAGCAGAAAGATTTATTTTATCTGATAAATTCGATGGATGGAGCCTATACACAAGTAAATTCATTAATTTAAAACCAGAAAATGAATAATCTATTTTTACATTTTTCCTTTTTCTTTTTACCGTTTTTTACACTATTTTTACACGCTTAAATAGTTTCAAGAGGCTTTTTTTTGAGTATTTTTACATTTTTACAGGTTTGAGGGTAAGAGGGAATTTCACACACATTATTTACAATAGAAATAGTGAGCACAATTTACAAAAAAGAGAAAATAAAATGTGTGTGCTTTTCCTTTTTTCCTTATTTTCAGAAATATGTAAAAATAGGTTAAAAACATACAATTACTAGTTATGACGTTATTGATTCTTATTATTATATATTATGTACAAATAGTGTAAAAATACGGTAAAATACGGTCATAGTAAAGTAAAAGCAGAAGTAGCCCTTTCGCGTTCTGTGTATATTTCATAACACCAAACATATTTTATATTTTCCATAAGACCGTGTCCTTGATTCACAGGGCTTTGATGCCAGCAGCCACGGAAAAACAGTCCAAACGCATTTAGTTTTTGAAATAAATTATACTGTCATATAAGAGACTTAACTTTTTAAAGCGATATTATGAAAATCACAACTGGAAACCCCACAATTTCTTTAAATTATCCCTCTCGTGAATCACTGTTAAGCGCCAATGCTGATTTAATCGCACAGATTCAATTTTGTCCTTGGATTCGATTTTTACCATTTATCTCACCTCAATTATCTGGATTTTCTGGATGGTTGTCACTTTGTATTTAGTGAGTATTATATAATATAATTGACATTTTATATTATAGGAAACGGGGCCTTAAAGCACACAGCTAAACAACATTGATTTCCCGAATAAATGTTGTTAATATGGTCTCACTGGTAAAGGTTATGCTACTGGCAATGGAACTTCTCAAAGAAGCTGCCACGAAATACCCTGTTTAATGACATCATTCATTTGAAATTAAATAGGTTGGCTTGTTTGTGAAAATAGCTGAAAAAAGTATGAACAAATGCCTTTGTTATTTCGCTGTGGATCCTGAACCTGAGCGTCTTCGTTGAGAGCTTTAAGATAGATTTAGAGAATCCTTAAGTGGAATATTTTAGGACCCGCATAAATAAATCTGGACAGCCAGCTGCCCTGACTAGCTGATCATTTATATGTAGATCTGCCGTCCTTAAAGTTGCAGAAGATACCAAGAGCAAGAGCTGAGCAAGAGAGACTAATAACTCAAATGAATGCCAAAAAGCTCAAATCAACCTGACAAAGCGAACGTGTCCGTTTCACCATATATGATCAACAGCTCATCCCACTACCAGAATTAGAAATCGGTGCAAATATGGCTAAAGACCCTATATGCGGAATGTATGTAGATGAGAAGACCGGTTTAAAGAAAGAAATCGGAGGCAAAACCTATTATTTCTGTGCTGATAGCTGCATGAGAGCATTCGCGGATCCTGAACAAGAACTGAAACGAATGAAGAAGAGGGTGACGGTAGCTCTCACAGGAGTTCTGCTTCTGGCAGCTCTTAGGGTAGTAGCTATTCTCACTCTGGCAGCAGGAGTTTCGATTATTTCATGGGCGCCCATTCCATCGCTTCCGTGGTTTACCTGGGGCTACTGGTTGTTTATTTTGACCACACCAGTGGTAGTCATAGGCGGATGGGCATTTTATATAGGGGCTTATGCTGCAATCAAGGCAAGAAGAGCAAACATGGACGTGTTAATTTCCATGGGCGTTTTGACAGCATATATTTTCAGCGTCATTGTGCTGTTCTTTCCCAAGGCTCTTCCAGTGGCAGAAAAGGATGTCTACTTTGAAGTTTCGGCAGTCATAATCGCCTTTGTGCTCTTGGGAAAATTCATGGAGGATTACATGAGGGCGAGCACTTCTGCTTCTGTGAGAAAACTGATGGACCTGCGACCGAGCATGGCAAAGGTCATAAGGGACGGAGAAGAGGTCGAGATCCCAGCAGAGAGCGTCATGGTAGGGGAAATTGTGGTGGTGCGCCCCGGGGAGAAGATACCGACCGATGGCGTGGTGGTAGAGGGACATTCTGCAGTGGATGAAAAAATGATTACAGGCGAAAGTGTACCTGTAGAAAAAACTGTGGGGGATACAGTGATAGGTGCGACCATAAACAAATTGGGCATGCTGAAGTTTAGGGCCACCCAGGTAGGAGAGGATACAACGCTGATGCAGATTGTGCATATGGTGAAAGAGGCCCAGGCGTCAAGTGCACCAATCCAGAAAATGGCGGACGAGATCAGCGCTTATTTTGCTCCTGCAGTGATCGTAGTTGCTATTCTCTCCTTTGCAGGCTGGTATTTTATCTTTGGAGATTTCACAAAAGGGCTGCTGGCTTTTATTGCCGTGGTAATCATCTCCTGTCCCTGTGCCCTGGGCATAGCTACGCCCACTGCTCTGATGGTTGGGGTTGGAAAAGGTGCATCAGCAGGGATATTGATCCGCGGAGGAGAATACCTTCAGCGTGCGGAAAAGCTTCAGATAGTGGTATTTGATAAGACCGGAACTCTCACAAAAGGGGAGCCTTCTGTTACGGATATTATCGCAGAAAATGAAAGAGAAGCATTGAGATTAGCTGCAATTGCAGAACAGGGTTCAGAGCATCCTCTTGGCGAGGCGATCGTGAAGGCTGCAAAGGAGAAAAATATCGAATTAAAGGACGCCGAATCTTTTGAGGCTGTGCCGGGACATGGCATCAAAGTGGTTACAGAAGGGAACGAAGTGTTTGTGGGCAATCGCAGGCTGATGCAGGCCAATGGCATAGATATAGGTAGCCTTGAGCAGAGTATCCAGAGTCTCGAATTGCAGGGAAAAACGGCGATGCTCGTCGCTGCAAATAAGAAGGCTTTAGGCATAATAGCAGTTGCAGATACACTGAAGGAACATTCAGTAGAAGCAGTGGCTGAGCTTAAAAAGCTCGCTGTCGAGACTATCATGCTCACAGGGGACAATGAGAGAACTGCGAATGCTATTGCAAAGCAGGTGAAGATAGATAGGGTTATTGCAAACGTCCTTCCAGGAGAGAAGGCTGATGTAATAAAGAAATTGCAGGCCGACGGCAAGGTTGTTGCAATGGTGGGTGATGGTATTAATGATGCTCCTGCCTTGGCACAATCAGATATTGGCATAGCTGTGGGCAGTGGATCTGATGTGGCAAAGGAAACCGGCGGAATAATTCTTGTCAAAGACGATCTAAGGGATGTAGTGGAAGGAATTAAGTTGAGCAAAGCCACAATGAGAAAGATAAAGCAAAATCTTTTCTGGGCACTGGCCTATAATACTTTAGCAATACCTATAGCAGCAGTTGGATTATTGAATCCTATAATTGCGGCTGCGGCTATGGCCCTAAGTTCTCTCACAGTTGTTACTAACTCTGTGTTGCTAACTAGGTTCAAGTTCGAAGAAGAAATGTCATAATAATCCTAGTAGATTCTGCGAAAAGAAGCTTCAAGCAGGAGTTGTGTCTCCTGCCTCGGCTCTTAGCTCTATTATTTATGATAATCCTCTTCAGGCTCAAAAAGTATGTTCCTCTATTGAGGACTTATTGAAAACTAAAAGAAGGATAGCTAAAAGAAGAACAGGAGTTTGAGTGAATATGGCAGTAGATCCAGTATGCAAGATGAATGTAAATGAGAAGACTGCGAAATTCAAGAGTGAGTATAAAGGAAAGACGTATTACTTCTGCGCACAGGGCTGCAAGAAATCCTTTGATGAGGCACCTGAAAAATATCTGGGTAAGAAGACTTAAATCTCATTTGCTCCAAAGCAGATGAGCGTCAGGGAGAAATTCCATCCCGACGTAATTATTCGGGAAGTTTTGCTATGAATCTTGAGGAGGCTACCATATCGAGCATGGTTATTTTTGCCGTATCTTTCTTTAGGATTATGGAAAAAAGAGAAAATTAATGAACAAAAAATAATTTAAAGAATCATAGGCAAAATACAAAGCACGGAACTATATTCCTCCTCTTTTCGCTTTCCATATACCCCCTTCATAAACTTATGACATCTTTTTACGGTCAACACCTGACAACAAGTACAGGAACTTTTGCATGTCTTATAACTTTTTCTGACACACTTCCAAGCGCGAAACGCTCAATCCTACTTTTTCCAAGCGAGCCTACAACTATCATATCAACGTTATGCTCATCTGCAAAATCCAAAATTCTATCTGCTGGATTTCCTTTAAGAATTATGGATTCAGCTTCCAGCCCAGCAAATTTTGCTTTTTCCTCAACTGAAGAGGTTGCTCTATGACCCTCTTTTTCACATGCCTCATACTGTTCTGTTGCCCAAGCTTCATCAATTAGAATAGCTTTATACGCAGTTATATCAATGACATATACAGTGTAGACCTTTGCTCCATATTGTTGTGCAAATTTAATCCCAAGAGCAGCTGCAAGCGTAGCGGTTTTTGATCCATCAGTAGCAATCAAAATTCGAGATGGTCCTTCCTTTATCTTAACACCGCTTTCCATATTTCTTCTCACAGTGAGTACTGTTATTCTAGAATGTCTAACCACGTTTTCAGCCACACTACCCAGTAAGAATCGTTGGATTCCGGTCTTTCCAAGTGTACCAATAACGATAAGATCAATATGTTTTTTTACTGCAAAATTTACAATCTCATCTGCCGGATTTCCTTCCAAAATTACGGGTTCTACATCAACATTTAGGATTTTTCCGGTAGTTTCGGCATAATGTGTGGCTTCTCTACCTTGCTTCGTGAGTTGCTCTTTCATATGTCTTTTTCCATTCAGCATCTCTGGAGTCATATTGAGTTACCTTAGTCTTTCCCGGAGCAATCACATATACTGCATAAAGCTTTGCTTTGTTTATTTGTGCAAGTTTAATTGCTGAATCAACTGCTTTTCTTGCTAATTCTGAACCGTCAGTTGCAACCATTATAGTAGTGAAAATACGATTATCCATACCTGACCTCCATATTCTTCCGTTTCTCATTCTTTTGCAAAAGAGTTGTAGACAAAAGCAAACAATGCGCCCACAATTAAACCATAAATTAGCATCCAGATGACGCTGATCACTGCACCCAATACAGTAGGCGTATATCCGGGATGGAAGGCCGCCACCATCTCCAAGAATTGAAGCCCCCGCCCAGTTAATACTGCGAAGAGAGTTACTACTAGGCTGCTTATGCCCGATACAATGCCGCTCGCCAGAGTAAATGTTTTACATCTAACTTCACAAATTTTCCCCCCTTTTGATAATCTTAGAACTTTCGCGTTCGAAAAACAATAAAATATAGATTTAAATGCAGATCTTTGATGAACCAGTAGAGGTACAGCTCATCACTCTGTCTTTTTCTGTAAAACCATATCATAAACTTCGGAATTTACCTTTTATACTTCGGCAGAAGCTGCATGAATTAGGAAGTTTCCATAACTGGCACGCTGTCAATTATACAGATATCCGACCAAGGAAGGTTGAAAGCTCCATACGCCTCTGCACTTTCAGCTTCATGACACCTGCTTGCGGAATAGGGGCCAGATTTATACAGATAGGAATAACCTGCCCTTAAAACAATATATAAAACTGGAGTGATAAAAAGATAGAAGAAATAAAAAGAATGCCTGAATAAATTTATTATTCTATTACCTCAGTTTGAAATTCAGGAGGGCCCAACGCAGGTAATCCTTATAATTAATCGTGGAATCCATAATCTCAAGAAATTTATCAATCATTCTATCACTTGATGTAAAGATCTTAAATGTACGATCTGAAAAACGATGCATTATCTTGGAAAACATAAGTGAGTACTTGAGGTTAGTCCCAAACTCGGCCTGGCAGAGAGTCTCATATTTGTTCAGATCTTTGGGGCCTTTACCTTGCAGGCAAATCTCCGCAATTGCTTCAGCCGCAAACTGCCCTGAACTGATTGCATAGGCAAGCCCCTCACCTAAAAAAGCATCTACGAATCCCGCAGTATCTCCGCTTAGAAGAACCCTTGGACCCATCACTTTTCGCTTGTGTCCTCCCATGGGGATCTTGTGCCCGTGAATTTTATACTCTCCGGAAAAGCCATTTTCCTTAAGAAACTTAAGCATTGACTCTTTCGGGCGTTGAAAATCCTTGACGACCCCCCCAATTCCAACGGAATAATAGGTTTTGTGAGGGAAAATCCAGCCGTATCCACCACCAGCAACTCCAAAATGCAATTCCACGGTTTTTCCCAGGCGCTCTTCAATTTCTCTTTCTTCGGCAGGGATTTCAGTGACGAGGCAGATTCCATACTCATCTCTGTTATCTGTGGGCCGCACACAGGTTTTGACAAGTCCCTGGATGCCTTCTGCGATTATCCCAAATTTTGCCTTGTATGTTCCCTGCTTTGTATCAACTTCAATACAGTCAAGCATTTCCCTGCAGCAAAGAGCTTTTTCTCCGGTATGAACTTCAATTCCTGTTTCTTTTGCCTTTTCAAGAAGAAAATTGTCAAACTTATTTCGGGAGACAAGCGCAGACAGCCG